>Ga0214477_100075_pt1 | contig 61755 bp, 41 predicted proteins | sample M1_20Mar14CPVII9_FD_165058 | JGI IMG/M metagenome (GOLD analysis project Ga0214477, IMG submission 165058) | Marine eukaryotic communities from Monterey Bay, California, United States - M1_20Mar14CPVII9sort6BwellC16 | ecosystem: Environmental > Aquatic > Marine > Unclassified | place: USA...
CTGTCACATCAATCTCCTTCTCAGAATCCTCCTCTTTCCCTGGCATATCTGGTTTATCAGCATCTTCTTCCTTCCCCGGCATATCCAATCCCTCCTTCGTATTAACATCTCGTGATAAGAACTCGGACTCAGTAAGTACATCATTACTCGGACTTTTGTATATCTTGACAAATTCTTGACTGCTGCTATTACTACTACTGCCACCACCCTCATCAGCGTCAGCGTCATCCTTATCACTACTGCTAGATTCATTCTCAGAAGTAGTTGCCGATGGAACAATTAGTTGTTGATTACTACTACTACTCTCATCTTCGGATGTTGTCGGTGATGGAATGATTAGTTGCTGCTCATCCTCGTTGGTACTGTTTGTTGTATCGATAACTTTCTCTTCTACTGCTTTGGCAGTTTCTTGTTCGACTGGCTTAACTTCTTCATCAGTTTTTGATTCTACCATCTCTTTACTGCATTCACCAACAGTGTCGTCAACAGCGATGTCCTCTACCTCTGTCTCCTTGGTCACCTCGTCTATCCCTGCCTTGATCGCCTCTTGTGTTGTTCCGGCTATATCTTCTTTTACCATATCATTTGAAAGTTCCGTAGGAGACGATGATGGAAGCACTTCTTCTCCCCTTGCATCTGAACTTTCTATCTTCTCCTCTTCCAGAACACTATCCTTTGTTTCGATAACTTCTAAAGCCTTGGGTACTACCTCCTCATCTTTATTATCCTTGATAACTTCCCCAACTTCTTTAACTTCTTCATCATCTTTCTTCTTCAATTCTTCTACTGTCTGCTTTGTGTCTTCATCATCGCTACCACTACCTTCTTCCTTTTTCTTCTTTATATCATCCACCAAACTACTAGCACTACTACTAGTATTAATCCGCTTTGACAAAGAAGAAGTAGGTAAAGAAGCACTACTATCAACAGGTGCCACAAACTTATGTTCTCTATCTTGATTCTTCCAATACGATGATAAACTATTATAGTTGGCACCCTCTTCTACATTTGGTGGTGCGTTATTAACAGTAGTACCTTGTGTGCTATTTTGTTGTTTCTTTTGTGGAGTTGGACGTAACTTGATTGTCTTTTGTAGTTTGGGTGAATTGGAGGATGTTGCAATATCACCAAATCCTAAGTCATCCTCGGCAGAATTGTCATTATCTTCTACGGGTGTTGTAGTTGATGTTGGTGTAAGCTTTGGTCGTATCTTTTTCTTCTTCTTCTTTTGTTTGGGTGTTGTGGGTTTAGTTTCATTTATATGTTCTTCATTAGTGGTAGATGCACTAACAACTACTACTTCCTCTACTGATACAGCGTGCTCCTCAACTTTACTGTGAACATTTGAAGTAAGTGGCGTGGCATCACTAGTTGAACGATCCTTCCTCTCCTCTGGTATAACATCATCAGTATGTTCGTCGTCACTCTCTTTCACTACATTGTCATTTTTATCTTCTTCTTCGTCATCGCGACTCGGCTTTTTAGATTGATATGATTTGTAACTTATTGCTACAGCTACTATTGCCACTGCTACTGAGAGTATTATTGCAGTGTTTGGAGTACTACTACCTTTCGCCATTATTGCAAGCCTCAAGCCCACAAGCTCCCACAAGTATGAAGATCGATATGTTGGTGGCTCAAAATTATTTGTAAGAAAAGCAGTACTCCCCCCTTATCCTCCCCGCTCCCTCACTCTTTGTACGTCTCAAATCTCAACTCCTAGTAGTCTATCTCATAATACATAGTAAGCTTGCATCTTATCTTTAACTCATTGTCTGTCTATACACAATGTAGATCACCTTTTGACAGAGTCGCCTTTGAAGTCACATCTCACTTGGCTATCATGATATGAGAGTCTTGCAATGCCACAATGACTGGCTGATTGATACCCAGCCACTGTCTTAATACCCTTTTCTTTCATTATGCCTCTAAGCATCTGTGCAAGCTGGTAATGCTCCTCTTGACCACCAGACAATACTATCGCCTCTGGCTTGAGTAACTTTCCGCTACTAATGGCATCCAGTACTTGAGTACGGAAGAAGTGCTTGTATATCTTTCGAATATCATCATGAGAGATGTCTGGAGATGACCAGATTCCTCCCTTTAGTATCATCCAAAGTGGCAACGGCTTGTCTATCGGTACCTTGTGATGCTTTCCGAGGTTTAATGTGAGATTCTTCTCTAGTACACTTTTTGGTATGTCAACAAGTATCTCATGAATGCGTCTAACCGGCTCCGTAGAAAGAGGACTAGGTATCTCTTCATCATCATACACCGATGGTGTTCCGGCTGCGGTTTGATTCGTAACCCCATTTTTAGAGTTTGTCCAGTATATCGTGTGTCCTGTACCAAATGCAAGACTAGCAAATGAAACAGGCTCCTTGGAGTCTTTAGATATCTGTTGTAACTTTGATCTAGCACCCTCGAAGTGAGCTTGGCTATCGGAATAAATGCCTCTGAAGTTAGCCACACCGTCAAAGCCTAATACTTCACTAACACTCCTCCACTTGTTACACCAAAACTTTATATCTTTCGCCCATGATGGTACATCCTTAGATATTTCTTCACATGCAACATCGAGATTGTTTGTTTCCTTTGTTAGCTCATAAATTGCCTCGTGCTCTTTCCCTGCATATAGCTTGTAAGTTTGACTGTCAGCTAATCCAAAGTCCGGCCAATCTTTCATTGATTCAAGGTCTAGATCTGAGAAACCAAGGATGATATTCTCAATCCACTTTCTTGGTTCTTTGATATTCCCTGGAAGTCTACCAAGGATTTCTCTAGCAACAGGTTTTACCCATTTAAACTTGACTGGCTTTCCCGTTGATATATCATACTCATCTGTTATTGATAATGGCATAAACTTTAATCCAGATCCACCGAGATCAAATGAAAGGAAGTTGGCTTCTAGTTGTTCAGCTTGTGGTTGCTTGTTGATGACCTTGACGGCAGCAAACTTTGTCTTCTTCGTTGTCCCATCCTTTTGCCGTTTTAGACCCCTCTCTCGCTTGACTTTATCCCCAGCTGGCTCTTCCTTATCTACTTTCTCCTCTTTGATACTATCAACTTCGGCACTACTATTGGGTTTAGCTTGCTCTTCTTCTTTGGGGTTTGGTTTAGTTTGTTTGGGTTGCTTCTCCTCTTTGGTATTGGTATCCTCTTCAGCTTCTGGTGATACTTGATCTTCCAAACGTCGGTTTTGCTTCTCTTCTTCTTTCTTCTCATCCTCAAATTGTGCCAAGCGTTGTTTAACTTCCTCCCTGATAGCTTCAAGTTCTTCTACGTCAATACTACTGCCACCCCAACTACGACCACGAAGCTGTTTCTTCAGCTCCTCCCTATTCTTTTGTTGCATGACATAATATTCGTGTTCCATCTTGGCTTCATTATTACCAAAGTCATTATCTACTGTAGAGCTATCTTGTTGTTTCTTGTTACTGCCGCCCAATAGGTTGTATCCCACATCTGACAAGAATAAGACACGATCATCCTCTCTTTCATCATCTTCACCAAAGCTCTTATCTGATTCGACAAATCGCGGATCTTCCTCTTCATAATAGTCATTAAAGATGATAACATGAGCAGGATCATCGGCCAACATTAAATTTTCTAGTAGAGTAAATATATTGGATAATGCTAGGAATATACCAATGTAGGTTAATGTTCTTGTTGTTATCTTTATTGATGATGTTTGATGTTTTGCCGTCATGATATGTGAGGATACTTCTATGATTTTGTTCTACTTAGGAATAGACGGTTGATAGATGATTTGCAATTGATAACCTCAAGGCTTGGTACTAACTTTATTATACTTATCTCTTATCTTCCTCCTCACATATAATATGTGCGAGGGAGGTTAGAAGGCAGTACAAGGGATTTCTTTGCTAGCTTTTAAGTACTGCAAAATGTTCTCTTACCGTATCTTTGTCTTTAGCTAGAGATAGATAGATGTTAGATGACCTCATTCACGACACCATAGTAGATGGTATAACCTTGAATGAACATACATACCTTGCAAATATCATCTATTATCTTCATCATATACAATAATATCACAATAATGGCGTCGAACACCGCATCAATGGCCGACAAAAAGAAGGGCAAAATATCTTTAAAATTCTCCATACCATCATCATCCAATGATGATGATGACAAATCGGCTGCTGAATGGATGAGTGGTAAATGGGTAAGAGTTTATATATTGTTTCTTAGTATATGCTAATTCGTGCTAAAGCTTATCTACGATATCTCATATCTTATGCACATCATATGTTTATCTCATATCTTTTTTGGACATATCTTATGCACATACTGCAATGACTATATGTTGCAATCATATATATCATTCATATCTTTTGCACATATCGTATGTTCTTCTCATATCTTTTTTGCACATATCTTATGCACTGACTTCGGGCATTGTTTAATATCAGGGTATCAGCTGGAGGAATAAAGCAGGGAACATCAAATTTACAAATAACTTTCAAGTTTCAACATTAGTCAAGCAAGTTCAGAGTATTCCCGGTGTAGGATATGTTCTCTTTGGTCTTTCACAGGGAGCATCAGGAGATCAATACATTGCACCACACTCGGTACTCGGACCAATGAATGATCGATCATGTCAGGAGAGAGATTTATGTATGGATTTATGTGAAGGATTTCAAGCAGCTGGGTATAAAGTTTTGATATATATGGCCACTGAAGGTATGTTTGTGATGTTAATATGTAATCAATTCTTACTCATAATATCTTCTTTGCAAAACAAAACGAAAGGCCCGGGAAAACTACATCATGGAAAAGAGAAAGCATATGATTGGGATGGAACAACAGCAAAAAGCGTAGACAACTGGAATAACTTTGTATTGGAAAAGTATGGCTCAAATGATGTCGAGGCACAAAAGAAGGCATATGCAGAGGTCATCGTTAAAGAATTTGCCGAAAGATACGGATCAAAGGTCGACGGATGGTGGTTTGATCATGCCGATAAGGGCAATATACCTTTACTTCATGATGTATGTAAAGCAGCGAATCCAAAAGCAATCTTAACTTATAATATTGGAGGGCATGCAGCACATGCTGTTCAGAATAATAGTCCACCATATGAAGACTATACCCAGGGTCATCCAACGCCAATGCGACGAGCATCACCCAGTAGTACGGAGAATCTACCAATGGTTACAACAATTGAAGAATCAGACAATGGGTTCATGATTAAAGGCGGAAAAGCAAGTCTAGGTCATATGTTCATGCCCATGATGGAGAAATGGAATCTCGGAGATGCGGTAATGTGGTCGGAAGACCAAGCAGTAGAGTGGATGGGTAGAGTGCTAAAATCTGGAGGAGCTTGGACTTGGAACGTACCAATGGATGATAAAGAGTCAAAGTTGATCGACTTAAGTACCGATTTTGCAACAAAGGTTGGTTCTCAGCTTGAAATCGAAGGCCTTGGGGGTTTGTAGAGGTGCCAAAATCTGTTATTTGGAATGGAATAGGCTAATGAGAGCACCTTTTAAGTCAACCGACACTGTATTAAATGTAGATAGTCATATTGTACATGATAGTTGAATCTACATTTTACTTCCTAATCTTCCTTTGTAACATCTTTTTCTGGTCTAGAACCACCACTAAAGTTACAATCCACAAACGTTTCATTGTATGACAGCCTTGCATTTCCGCAATGACTACCGGCAGTGAACCCTCCCACCATCTTAATGCCTTGCTTCTTCGCTAAACTACTAAGCAGCTGTGCAATATCAAAGTGTTCTTGCTGTCCACCACTGAACACAATCGCCTCTGGTTTCAACAGTTTCCCACTGTCAATGGCAGCCAGTACTTGAGTACGGAAGAAGTGTTTGTATATCTCTCGAATATCATCATGTGTTACACTCGGGTTGTTCCAAATAGCTCCATCTAGAATCATCCATATTGGCATAGACTCTTCCATCTTCTTCTTGTAACCATCGAGTTGTAAGGTGATATCATTATCAAGAACTTTCTTCGGTATACCAACTTGAATCAAATGAGTATGATTCGTTGGTGTAAATGAAAGAGGGCCAGGAATAATATCTTTATCATATACAAGAGGAGAGCCAGACGCAGTAATATTGTCTGTTTTGTCGGTAGTATTTGTCCACCATATTGAATGACCGGTACCAAAAGCAAACGTTGCAAAGGTAGTAGAGTCGGAATGAGAAGCAGATATCTGCTGTAGCTTTGCCCTTGCTCCTTCATGGTGAGCTCTTCCGTCACTCCAGGCACCTCGAAAGTTGGGAACATCATCTAAACTACCGGCTTGATAGCTAGCATCTGAAAAGCCTAATATTTCACTTGCCGGGCGCCACTTCATACACCAGTGGCTGATCTTCTTTGATGCATACTCAGGTACATCTGTAGTAGAGATATCTTTACATGCCATATCAAGCTTGTTTGTTGTATTCGTCAGCTTATAGATTGTGTCGGCCTCCTTTTCTGAGAACAGTTTATATGTATTTGCTCTTCCAGATAAGGAAAAGTCTGGCCATTCCTTTATCGATTCAAGTCCAAGTTCATCTTTGACAACCTTTTCAATCCATTCTCTTGGTCGTTTGTAATGAGCAACAGGAAGTCTACCGAGGTTTACTTCAGCCCCGGCAGGTCTAGCTCGTTTAACTGGTATTCCTGATTCATTATCTTCTTCTTCGGTAATGTATAGCGGCAGAAACTTTAGGCCTGATCCACCAAGATCAAAGGAGAGAAAGTTGGCCTGAGGTTCTGTTTGTTGTACTTGCTGCTTCTCTTTTTTGATGCTGACATCCTTGTTGGTAGATTCTACCACAACACTTTGCAGTTTCTTCTCATTCTTGTTGTTGTTGTTATCCTTCTTATTCTTCTGTGGCTTTTCTTTCATCGCTTTATTCTCCTTGTCATGCTTTTGAAACTGCTTCTGTTTCTTCTCTTCTTTGATGGTCTGAGATTCTTTTAGGTTTGCCTTCTTTAGTTCTTTGACTGACTCATCTTCTTCTACCATACGCTGGTTTTGCTGTTTCTCTTCCTCCTTCTTCACTTCTTTGATGGGTTCCTCAAACTGTGCCAAGCGTTGTTTAACTTCCTTCCTAATAGCTTCAAGCTCCTCTACATCATTACTGCCACTACCACGAAGCTGCTTCTTCAACTCCTCATTCTTATGTTTTCCGTGTCCTTTCTTCTCATTTGTACTAACCTCAACTTTGTTAAGTACAGAATTCCTAACCATTTCATGGGAGAGTACAAACTCATCATCATCTTGGTCCGTATCTTCCGAGTAAGTAAATATCTTTCGAATGCTATCATATCTGGAGTCTACATTAACCATTTGCATGAGAGTTATCAGATTGGTTAAGCATATTATGATCCCAATATATACGGGTGTTCTATTAATCTTCTGCATTTGACATTAATGAAAGTTTGGTCCGATGTGAGTTAAATGATAGGATTGAGTATTGTGATAGCGTAGATCTTTGCAATTGTAAATTTGGATGATCGACAGAACAGATGAGTTGCTACATAAGTAAATCATGACCCTAGCACCTTATGATGGTACTGCCTCTTAGAATCTACTACATTCCAATGCTTGGTACTGCCATTTCTAGAAGAGCATGGTTGTAGAAGGTTGGAACTGCCCTTTCATCCAACTGCCAAAAAAGTTTCATCCCCTCAAGAAGTTTCATCTCGAAAGGATACCCTAGGGTATCCCAATCGGTATCCTCCCCTTTCGTCTCTACTCCCCTACACCATTATGATGAATGCTTTGTGTTGACAACTACCTGTTATTCTCAATGTTGAAGACTGCTGCACTACCAGAGTTACTACCATTAGTATCTGAGAAGGGTGATCCAGCTATGAATGAGCTGCCATTACCAGAAAGTGAGACTGATGTACCAAACTCGTCACCTCCTTCTTCTCCTTGGACTCTCTTTCCTTTTCGTTGCCAGCTTTCACTGTCCCATGCATACACTTGTACGCTTCCCGATCCAGATCCATTCACATCGCTTGATGGTGATCCAATTGCAATTGTTGTTCCGTCGTCATTTATCGATAAAGAGTATCCAAACTTGTCACCAAGAGAGCCATCCTCTATCCTATCGTCGACCTCTACCCAGCTTGTTGATTGGAACTTATATACTCTAACATATCCACCCGAACTACTACCTGGGGCTCCATAAACTATCGTTTTACCATCAGATGATAAAGCTACTGATGTACCCACCTCATCTCCAAGATTGCCAGCAAGACTTTGTCCGAGTTGTTGCCAGTTTGATAGCCTTTCATCCCAAAAGAACATTCTAACTTGCTCAGCTCCTGGAACACCTATAGCGAGTATCTTGCCAGAATCGCTGAGGGCCACGGAACCTCCAAATTGATCATTTGATGATACTCCATCGATACTATTGCCCATCCTACTCCAATTTGAGGAGTCGGTATCCCATGAGTAGACTCGTACTTGACCAGAATCAACACCATTTGAATCGCTCTTTGGTACCCCGATTGCTAATACCATGCCATCTGCACTTAACGTAAGAGAAGTACCCAATTCATCTCCAGCATTGCCATCAATCTCCTGTCCTAACTTGATCCAATCAGATGAAGGCACATCGTATTCATAAACTTTGACCTTGCCACTACTCAGCCCATTACCACTATCGGCATATTGAGCACCAACAGCAATTCGAAGTCCATCACCCGACAATGAAACGGAATGACCAAACCAATCTCCAGTCTGATCACCTTGTATTAAATTACCAAACTTTTGCCATGAATTACTAATCAATGTATAGATTTGAACATGACCGGCATTGTTTCCAATCTAATGAAGGTAGATACATGCTAGGTGGACTAGAACCATTCGTTGGTCGTAATGAAATTGTTGGATGACTAGTCGGTGATAGAGGTGATGAAGAAGGCGTAAATGTTGGCAGTGGCGTTGGTGTTCTCGTCTTGGGTGATGATGTAGGTGCTTTGGTAATATCTAATGACGCCAATATACAATCATATCCCGTGAGGTAGTAAAAAGCCGCAGTACAACAATCCTCAACTCGTTCATACAATTGCTGACCAAGATTGGAACTTGGCTTATTTTCCGGGTCATTACTACATCGTCTATTTGACCAATCTGCATAATATAATGGTTTTGTTGGTGCTGATAATATTGGTTGTAATGTTGGTTTCGAGCTAGTAGGTAGAAATGAGGAGGAAGGAGATAACGAAGGTAGAGAAGTTGACTTTCTAAAGAGAGGTGATGGTGCACTTGTTGTAGATGATGTTGCTACCAAAATCTCCCCGGATGCATTAGACGATGAATCATCATTCTCATTTGTATCATTCTTGGATTGAGAACCAAGTATTCCACCCACAATAGCAGCCATTGCAACAATAACCAATATCAATACTATTACCAAACATTTTTGATTCCGTTTAATGCAAGATGTAGATTGAGCTTGTTGATCATCATCATCTGGTTGTATAACTACACCATCATATATTGGAACGTCTACCTCTTCTTCAACAACTACGGCATCTAATGGAACTAATTCTATAGTATTTGGTGCTGATTGGATTGTAGCATCTTCATCTGCTGCTATTGATTCGCCTGTTCCTTGGGAAATGTTTTGTTCTTCATCTATTGACACACCCGATCCAGATAATGTATTGTGAGGTTGCTGCTGTGTTGTAGAAGAGGGAGTCATAGTAGTCCTATCTATTTCATCATTCCGTGGTCTTGTTGTTCTCAATCTACTACTACCAAAACCCGAACTCGTATGATGAACTTGCTGTACTCGCTGATTGTTATTCATTGCACTTCTTATTCCACTCATTGCTGATTTCTTAATAGCATCATCATTGATGCTATTACTATTAGCAACTCGCTGTTGTTGTTGCTCTATATCATTTGCAATTTGTAATGGAGGTAAGGGAGCATGACCGCTATCACCAATAGTTTCAACACTTTCTAATCGACTTTGATAATGTTCACTACTTCCACTCTCATTTGATTTCTTACTATTATCATTCATCATAATTGCATTCTTTGCAAAGAGCCTTATGCATGCATCTATACGATTATATACATATATCCTTATACACAACTAATATCACATCGTTCTCATTCTCATCGTTCATCACTCATAACTCCTCTTCATGTGCAAAACAATAAATTATGAGACTTGAAGGGCATGCTATCATATCTGATGGTGGTGGCCTCTGAGACTTTGATGTGACGCAAGAATCTCGAGGTTTAATGTTTCTTTGTGTTGTTGTGGCGCCGATCTCTCTTCCTGTGGATAAAATAACTTCTATCCCTACCTTTGATTGTATTGTTTTTGCAGGCGTATAGCATGCTATCACATTAGCACGAGTACATATCAATTGCAAAGAAAAACTTCTCTCCTTGCGGTGCACCCAAATTTAGGATTCAATATCTACTTACATTAAGACCATGACTCCTCTATCAGCACACATATTATCACATGAAAGGAGGCTGAATAATAATATCAGAGGTAGCTTATCATTACAGATAGAGAGGCGTAAAGAGCGTAGACGATGGCTATTAGGATGTATCATTTGTATATTTCTTGGTTGTATCATGGGCAGATTTAGCATCAGCCAATCTTTACACAATCAAAAGAATGAGAAGGAGACCTCTATTAATGTTGGTCTATTACAGAATGAAGCCAATAGCACAGTCATAAATGAGCAGGTGTCACCGGCTGGGCATAACAAAACAACCACATCAAAATTAGAATTGCAAAAGAAGGTGCATCCAATAATTATATCAGCCAATAATGTATCAGAGGTATATGATATGACATTTTGGGGTAGTAAACGACTTTGCAAATCTCTATTAAACAACATGAAAGAAGAGGAGAGACACTTGGGCAATAATGGCAGTATATCCTCTCCTATACTTGTTAATATGACATTTAATTGTAATGACATGTCAAAAGGTATTGGACTTCCACCAAAAACTGCACCAGTCGGGACAGGTAATTGGATATGGCTCTTTTATACAATGAGATTAGCTTCTTTATCGCATGGTAATGTAAACTTTAACGCAGTATGTGAGGATGATTCACGAGAGCTACGGAAACATCAAATCTTGCCTTGGATAGTTGGGCATTTCAATCATTCAAATGCCAAAGAGGAGATAGTACCATCCAAATCTGCATTAGAGTCGGCATGTAATAGTCAGCAGAAAGTATCACTAAGTAACGTGATACCACCCATAAGGCGTGATCTTGGGTATATGGCCAAATCTCTTGTTGGTATACCCAAATGGCATCATCAGATGAAAAACAACAACACATCCAAAAACACTACTCCAGAATATCCAAATGTCGAATTAGATGAAATAGTATGGCACTTTCGTTGTGGAGATCTAATGTATTCGACACACCCTGGCTACGCATGGCATAAGTTTGGACTGTTGTCTTCTTACATTAACAATAATACACAATCGATAGGCATAGTTACAGAACCATTTAGAAAACATAGAATTAAAGCAAAGAATGAAGCCGAAGAAGATACATTGGAATCATCTGCAAAGGCATGTGAACGATTAGCAGGTGCCTTAGTTGACTACTTACAAGAGAGATTTCCCGAGGCACGTATTAGACTACGAAATGATGTCAATGAAAGTGTGGCATTATCTTATTCTCGATTGATTGTTGCAAAGCAGACAATTGTGGGAAGTGTTTCAACATTTGGGGCGTATGCTGCATTAGCATCACGAGGTGAATCTTTTATTATCAAACCAGACTTTGATCATGCACCTAATGCTTGGATGGTGAAAGGAATGAACAAGGCAACTAATCTAACGATGGTTCATGATCCTAGTCCACTGCTTGTAACACAATCTACATATCTCTGGTGGTCGGAGCGAAAGACTGGAGGACGGGAGGCTATGATTGATTGGTTGAAAGATAAAGGAGAGGCAGAGTCGTCTTTGATACGGAAAGCACGTGCTGAGTATCCTTCTAAAGAGATGACAATTAATAGTCGCTTAAAGTAATCTACTAAACAGGGACAGCCAAGCTACGCGTGTGGACCATCTACATCAATACCAAGTACCTTCTTCAAAACCTCAACTTGTCTCTCTGCATTCATCTCCCTGAAGTATTCATAAGTTTGGTCAGCACCAAGTCTCTTGTTGAATGCTGTTCTCTCTTTGCTGCTTATCTCATCATGTACTACTTGGAAAGATCGGAGAGCATTAGCATACTCATCCTTTGTAATGATCTTGTCCATATAGCCTTTCTTCACTGCATCAAGTGCTGTTCGGTATCCAGCAGATGCAGCCTTGAGAGAGTATTGGACGTAGTCATCATTACCGTCCTCATAGTGCATCACGCCTAAACAAAACAAGCACTCTGGGTCACCCAATCTTGCACCTTTACTAAACAAACGCATTGCCTTGTCCCTATCTTTCTGAAAAATGATATCATCAAACGACATACCTTCCCAGTATAGGGCCCCGATGCGATAACATGCCATAACGCTATTCATTCTAGCAGCCACGTGATAAAGCTCAATAATTCTCTTCTGATCACCACCATTAAAAGCGTAAAGACTAGCCAGCTGGCTCATAGCGTCGCCGTTAGAATTGTCTCTTTTGACAAGACTTTCTAAAGAAGCAACGGCATCGGGTGGATGCTGTGATCTGCAGAATTGACACTTCTGGAAATACTTCAATCTAATATCGTACAATCCTCCATCGTCTTCAAGTCGTCGTTTGATTTCTCCATAGATAGATTTTGGATACGATTAATTCTTCTAAACATAAATCAACTTTAGATTGGTTTAATTTATATTATGCCACAGCAGTGCTTGATAATTAAACGGTCACCCTCGAAAGGTAAAGGTAACATACAAAGAGGACACTCGGGCCGAGAAGGTAGCACAAATGTATCGATGTCAATCTCTTCCTCATCCAAGAATTGATCGAATCCATAATCGTACTCCTGCTTTTGGCCTTGGCAATCTATGATTAGCTTGGCAGACGTCGCCGATACCACCGAGGCAACACACAATATTAGCACTTCTAGCATCTCCTCTTCTCTGCCTCTTTGTTTGGAGCCTCTTCTTTGAAGAATATGTGAGATTATATTAAGTAGTAATGAAGTGAACAGTTGAGCATGCCATGAAGTTGTTGTTCAATCATGCATGAATGACCGACGATAGTTATCCCTGGCCTGGTATCCTCAAATTTAATGGCTATACTACAAAGATAGGTTAGAATGCAGTACAACCCATAAACATTGTAATGATTCACTAACTTACATACTGTGCAGTGCACTGAAGCTTACCAGCCACCACCACAATCTAAAATGGAGCTTCACTTGACCCACCACTCAATCCCATGGAATTGTAATCCTCAGCATCGCCCTCCTCTTCATCCATTGTCACCCAGTCCACCTCCATTGCCTCCTCTTCTCGTTGTTCCTCTTCCATTGCCAATCGATTGTAATCGATGCAGGCAAACCGATCCCAATCTGTTTCAAACTCATCCTCTCGCTTTTGTCTCTCAAGGAAGGGATCACGCTGTTCAAACATGACATACTTGTTAACATTGAACAGCGCATCAAATAAAGCACCCGATACTTGAGAGCAGTGATGCTGTAGAAAGTCTTCTACTACCAAATGGTCTGTATTGGCAGGCTTGATCATATCCATCATTTGACATAGCATGTCCTCGAACGGTACCACTTCATGACCCATGCACTGCATTCGATGAAGCTGCACGGCATAGAAGGATCTCATTTCCATATTATTCAACTTGTCATCTCCATCGACATCGACACACGTGAACCAATACCGTACAGAAAACTCATTTGCCTTGTCTTCCTCACTCAACATGAAGAAAATAAAGTCTTCATACGTCAAATAATCCCGAGCTGCCTTGCCCTTGCCAGCATTACCCTCATCATCTTCCTCACCACTTCCACCACTATCATTATCACTACCCTCAAACGGACGAGGTGCCGCATCAAAGATCCGATCAACAATCATATGACTTAAACTATGCTCACCATACTTTAACAAATCCTCCCTTGTAATCTTATAATCACGATCATGATCCAATTCCCAAAATCGACAATATAACACATAGAAGTGTTCATAGGAAAAGTATTTAGTCACCTTGTTGATATCCTCTTCTTCATCAACTTGTTGGAATACACTTAGGAGGTTGGATTTACGAATCTGTCGACTGGTTATACGTCCCGAGTGACATAAATTAACCGAGTAGAAGATACGTGTAATAACAGTTACTGCATACTTATCTTGAAATTCAGCATGATTTGATAGGAATTCTAATCCTGGATGATCACTTAATAATTCCTTGATGTACGGGAAGAAATCATCACGTGTTATATATTCCTTGGTAGGTTGTTTAAGTAGTCGAAAGAATCGTTCATTCATATCAAATGGTGCCATCTCAGTCGACCAATAGTAATGAAAGATACCATATGTGATGACTGGTGACGAAGGTAAGTTTAAATGTGGTTGGTTGTTGACATGACTTGTCCACAACGTTAATATACGTTCATATAATGGTTTATGAAAGAATGTAGGCAAGTTACACAACTCTTTCGTAATACGTTCAAATCTATCCATTGGTATGTAATTGCAATCCTCTTCGGTGTTGTGATATTGATCAGATGGATTACGGACATATTGTGATAGGATTGATGATAGATTAGATAGTGGCTGTTGTTGTTCTTGACCTTGTTGTGCCATCTCATTGCGATGTTGAGCAGCAGTTACTCCCAACTCTTGAAATAATCCTTTAGCTTGAATTGCAATGCAAGGCTTTTTATTATTGTTGGCTGTTGTCGGGCTGCCGGTACCTCCTAGACTGTTGTCAGTACCGACTGAATCGAATTCATGCCTATTATTGTTGTTGGTATCAATATTATTACCGCCCTCACGATTGGTCATATAAATACCATCCCAAGTTTGATCATCAGTAAACGAGCTGTGTAATCTTCGTTTGGGTGGCGAGGGCGGTGGATTTTGTGGATTATCTAGTACATTGGTGTTTTCAGTATTGGATGGTTGTTTTCGATAAAAGGTTGGTATTACCAATGGCGGCTTTTCTTTTGGACTGAGGGGTGGTTTACTACTATTAGTATTGTTGCCGTTGCCGTTATTATTGTTTGAAGAAGTTGGACTCTCATCTTCTTTTGCCTGATTATTGGATGCCTTTTGCTGTTCAATTATACGCATAACATTTTCATATATAACATCACTAGCCAACCATGTGGTTAGGAGCTCGTCCAACTTAATAGATGCAGTGGCCACCATATTATTGTTTGTCTATTTTATCAAAATGTGATGAATTGGTTTTGAGAAGGATACCAAGTGGTGGTGGGTCCTTTTTTATGAGAGTTTGAGAGTTTAGCTAAATAATGCAATGGCCACCTAACCTCCGAAGAGAATGAGGAAATGTGGAATGAATGTGAAGCCGGGATGACAACTAAACACAGAGAATGGTAGGAATTAATGGTATTCAACCAGGACCATGGAGTTCATTTGGGGAGCTAGTGCATCCTACCAATATGGCTATGGTTGGCAGCCTTAAACTTAAAGTTTAACAGAACCTAAAATCAAATACATATACATGAACTATCTACTTTAGACCACAAATTCAAGCCAGTGCAGCAACTAGACTGCAAACAATTGCATTGTAAAGTACTTTCATCGTTGTTGCTGACGAACTGGCAGTATCATCTGCTTCTGTTAGGGTTGTAGTTTCAGTTTCAGCATCAGCCTTGAACGAAAGATCACTGTCCATTGCAGTTGGAATCACTTCGGTCCTACCATGCACTGAATCTGCAAGCAGGTCCAAAAGCATATCATCAATTGCTGCTTGATCACCTGCCGTCAATGGATCACCTGCCGCCATAGCAGCAATCAATTCATCGTCATCAGGGGAGATCCCATCTCTTTGCTATGTAAGGGCAAGGGGGGGAGACAACCAAATTGTGAGATAATGGATCACGAGACAGTAACAATGTAACCATCCTCTAATCACATAGCAACTTACCTGGATAACTACACGACTGAGTGAAGGTGAGACACAAATATGCTGCCCTTGAGTTCCATCAGCACACCAGACAGTATTGTCAAGTTGGGGTCTATTATAAAAGAGATAGCCGTGATCCATCCCTACTTTCATACCAACATGTGCTTCAAGATCATCTCGTGTAAATCCATTGTTGATAAGATTTTCTACACCAGGAACTATATTCTTTGAAGATGCAGTCCACGATGCATCTACCCATTCTTTTGATACTATTGGAGGATTGTTATCAAGGGGGGATGCCTTGCCACCTTGCAAATACAGCTGTCCAAATTTGGCCATTTGTGCTGGGGTGAGTTCCATACCAACATATGGATTCTCAAGCTTGTCTCCATAGTTATTCCATACGAGTTCACTCTCATTGATTCCCAACTTTGGAAGGACATTCTGAGCAAGGTATTGGAGGGGTGTCAATCCAGTAACTTCGAAGATAACATAACTCATGATCATATCAATAGCAAGATAGTTGAAAGACTTAGTCTTATCGACGATGAGAGGGGCTGCTAGCGCTTGTGGTAAAGTATCCAGAGCCCCAGGATTGCTGACTTGTAGACCGAGTAGACCGCTTCTCATGCTAAGCATCTCTTCAATCTATAAAACAAAGGCATAAAAGGTTGTAAGCGAGAGTGATATTCATTCTCATCTCTCATACACAACAAAACAAATGAACAAATTTATCAACAACTTACAGTGATCGACTTGCGAAAGTCTACTTCATCAGAGAGTTCCCATGCAGATTCATTTGGGAATATACTACCCAATGTTGTGTCCAAAGATAACTTGCCCTCTTCGATAATCATTCCAATTAGGAGTGAAGTCCAGCTTTTGGTGACAGATTGTACATTAAATGGTTTGTTCTCATCCACGTCATCTCTGATGTACTTTGCTACAACCTTACCATCTTCCAACACCATGAATGTTCGGATCCCTGGTAAGTTCTTACAAAGCTCCATGATAGCTTGAGAGCCAGGAGATGATTTGACTGCAGCATCATCTACTTCGAAATCTTTTGATAAGTCAATGATGGATGATGCAGCGGAACCGGCCTGTAGCAACGAGGTGAGTACGAGGGCGTATAGTCATAAGCATGATAGATAGATATATTAATAATAGATATCATGAGATGTTGTTGTTGATCGGCGTTGATCGATGAGTAGAGTAGCATAGAAAGAATATTGTATGCCTTCTCATATGATGCAATGATATGATATTTTGATATTGGAGGGGAGGGCATAATATCTGTATACATTGCAATTCACATTATAACTTACCTCCGCCGACGCACTTGGGACTGCGGTTAGCAATACACAGGCTAATGCTTGGGTAATATGGATCTTCATGGTTGTTGGTTGTTATCGATGGTTTGTTGTCGAGTTACTCGATTACTGTGAGCAATGTTTTGTTTGTTTTTTGATGAGCAATGCAATTTCATTATAGCTCAACCATAGACTATTATCTCGTGAGTTTCTTATATTAAATACCTCACACAATTCTACTATGATAAAGACCACACGTCAATCGATAGGCAAAGTATGTATTGAATCGAGTTTTGGTATCCTATTTCTTAGTATCATATTACTGACTAGAGCTCTATCGTCAGCAACGCAGCAGTACCGCATGCCTTTGTGAATCAGTGTTCTCGTTTTGTTAATGTAACAATCGTTCAACTCTACTACAAAGAAGATAAAGAACGAGAACGCTAACACAAAGTACTTGATATAAAACTTCTTTACTCTTTGTTGAGTAGTATTCTCGATCTTGATCTAGTTTATGTAGTTGAGCTGTATTGAACACTGAGGAGTATGTATGTGTGTACAATGAAGGCATGGGCATGATTGAACGTGAGGAGTATGTTTGAGAATGAAGAAGGGGTACTTCTGAACCATTAGTAGTATTAGTACTAAACAAAACAAGCCTATTCAAGTCAAATCTATGTAGGTAATCAATACAATCAACTATCAATACAATCAACTCTGTCCATTCAACTATATCATTCACAAATCTAAATCAAAGATCATGTTATCATCAGACTTCAAAAGTTTACGAGGGCATACACGACATGTTTGTTCTGATGTGACGGCTCCATAGTAGCATTCCTGATGCGTATTACTCAAAAGCAAACTCGATTCTCTTTCTCCCTCCTCACGATGAAGATCTGAAGGACAAGCTTGAACAATCGCTTCCTCTTCATTCTCTTCCATTGATCCGAAACATATCTGACATTTGGCACGTGCCTGTCTTGCAGAAGTGATTCGAATGTACATTCCCCAAGTACTTCTAATAAACTTTCTAGTCTGATACAATTCCTCGGCTAACTCGATATCCTCCTCGTCTTTGCTCATCTGTGACATAATTGGAACAGCTACTGCCTTTAAAACACGATGACGTGATATATTGATGGTACTTGGTATACTCCTACTATTCCTCATCCTTGCATTGCAAGTTTCACAGCTTGAGCTACAGTCCATTGTAGATTGTGATTCCTTATCATATTTGGTATCCTTGCCCCGTTCCGTATTATCAGCAATACTATTCATCCAGCAATAACATATAGCAAGAGCTATAAGAATATTGATCATACATATTATTGGCTGCCAACGATTTGCAATGTCTTTTCTCTGTTCAAAGTCTGCTTTTTCGGCTTCGTACTCATCGTCTAGAAACTCGTCGGCTGATGAAATGGTAAAGAGAGAGACGATGATCATTCCTCTCATCATGTGTCTATAATTCTGGCGTGGTATGTTGTACTTTTGATGGCCAATACCATTACATCCAGTGTAGATAGTGGTAGAACTTTGAAATGAGAATGTAGTGATACTACTCGATAATATGTTTGTTCGAGGGCAAAAGGTAGAGGGGGAGAGAGAATTTACATGATTCAACTTATGCTTTTGACAGGCACCATCACAGCGGACATATGGTGTGTGTAGACCCATGGTTCAATAATAGTCTCTCTACTGCACCATATCATCATAAAGTATAGCATGACGTCGGCACACTCCACTCATTTCATTCTTTCTTATCTATTTTTTTGTGGTTTGTGAGCCAATTTTGGAGACACGTGCTAGAAAAGAAGGAATGTGCTAGAACAATAACCTTCAATAAGTTCGAATGTAGAGCTTGCTTGATGTAATTGATTTCTCAACTGGATATATTTAGTTTGTCAATGGTCATATGGTTGTATTGGCCTCTCTATCATGATGAGGTAGCCAACGAGCCTCGGCGGATACCCAACCCGACACTCATTGAGATGTAAATGTAATGTCGATACTATGTAGGTGCTCTAGACAAGACTTGCATTTGGATCCTTGGGGTTGACAAGTGAAGATGATTTAGCAGCAGATACAGCTCCTTGCCGTTCCTCTTCCCTAAGCAAGAACTCTCCAGGACAAGGTGCACCTCCACCCTCCTCTCCAAACCCTCGCCGTCTAGCCCCATGCCATGCTCCCACTGCTTTATCAACTACCTTGACATTGTCTTCTTCTACCTCTTTATCTTCTGCACCATCGTTATCACACTCTTCAGTAGTAGTATCATTTATCATAGCAGTCGGACCAATCACGGCCATCAATGCCTTGGGTGGATTCTTCTGTATCTCCTGTGATATTGCCAGTGTTGCCAACTGTTCTACATTAGCCAATTGATTCTGTAATGATATTAATTCACGTGTTTTGGGATTTGAATGTAGTTTATTCTTTTGATTGACGAGATATTTACCGATTATGTTTGATAGTGATGGAGTGATATGTGTTGTTAAAGTGCTTGGTGTTGATGGCTGTTGTTGTTTGTAATGATGTATAGTTGCATTTATACCGTATTGCTTTGCCAATTGTTCACTACTCTGAGAAGCATCACTCTCGGTATTGATTACATGTAAACTTTGTATACCATCTGGTCCGACATACACCTCATCTTCTTCTTCACTATCAACATTATCAATATCACGTCGAGATAGTATATCCTTGCCATCGATTGATACAACAAATTGCAATCCTTGAAACATACTTGGTTTCGTATGCTGTGCCAATCCTCCAATAGTATTGTTTTCCTTTTCACAATCTACTTCTACTTCGTCTTCATCTTGATAATTCAACAATGGCAACAAGCTAGCAACATTGGCACCCTGGCCAACACCCAACACGCCCTGGAATGGTAAACATTCACCTAAATTGTTCGATATATTCGCTCCACCTCTTGTCCATATTTGTGATAGATATAGTATTGATGCATCAAGGCCTGAGTATTGAATTTGTGACGTTTGTGGCTGTGAACTGTTTGTTGTAGATTGATGTGTTATTGCCCGTCGAGACTCTTCTTCGACATACCATCTCCTCGAAACACGCTCCTCTCCGCCATCATTATTAATACCACAACTACTTTCTATAGCATTAATACCACCACCCTCTTCACCAACAGCAGTACCAACTTGAACATCTAATAATGGACCATCCACAAAGACTAATTCAATTCCGTGCTTCGTCCATAATCGTTCTTCTAACTTTTGTAATTCTTGACTAAATTGATATGCCGATGATGTTTCGGGATGTAGACATAGTACTCTCATGTTGCTGTTACTCTACAACTACTACGGGTACAACTAGCCTTCTTTATCCTGCAATTTGCAATTTGCAATTAGCACCGTCACATTATCGTACCATTGTTCGTATCGTAATCTTAGTACGATTATGAGAAAAAAGGATACGATGAATTCAATTGGTGTTCTGGATGACGCTGTGTGAGAGCAATTGCAATGGCGGCGGCTGCTTATCTTGCGTCTTGCAGCCGTTGTTAATTAGGACTGCTTTCAATATCGCGGCAATCACTGGATATTAAGGACTTTTAGGCCTTTCGATTTGGTTGTGGTTTGATATCGATTTGTTTTAGATATTCAGTACGAGGTATCTTTCAATACACAAACCACACCTTGACAAAAATTATGTTGCAAAGACTATTACGTATATCTACATCATCGTATCGATGCTCCCAGGTATATACTCGTTCCATACTTCCCTATATCTCTTCTAATAGTGACAATAATTCAGCTACGTTGATTAATAAAACACTAACGTCGGTATCCGCTATCAACTACTCTCACTATCAAGCATTGCAACATAGATGTATCATTAGGTCATCAATCGGTGGTAATAATGATTTCATATCAACTTCTATACACCAATACTCATCAACATCAACAATATTGCAAAAGACAGATAATAATGACACTAACAGCACTGAGTTGAATGAATTTGGACATGACTACACACAAATAGGCGGACCAATCGATACATATCTATGCACCCTATCCGAAACTGAAATACATGAACGTATACGTACTCGAATGCTACATAAACTAAAACGTGAATACGAACAGGCTGATAGGATACAAGAGGAATTAAAACAATGTGGTGTTATACTTGATCGAAATAGAATGTGGAGAGCTGATGGTAGTAACTCTTTTCCACAAACACAATTGGGTAGAAGTACGGGTAGATCGGTAAAGAGTAGTAGTAGAACAACATCAGGAAAGAGTAGTAGTAGTGTTGGTCAGATTCGTAAGTTTAGTACATCTTCCGGACCATATGAAGTACATGGTAGAGGGAGAGGTCGTCAGGGGAAGAGGGGGCGGCAGCAATTAAACGAATATGGTCATGATTATACTAAAGTTGGCGGAGCAGTTGATAAGTCAATATGTACGCTGACCGAAACTGAAATCAATAACATGATACGTACTCGGATGCAATGTAGAATAAAACGCGATTATCAACGAGCTGATAAGATTAAAGAAGCACTAGAAGGATGTGGTGTAGCCTTAAGAGATGACGCAAAACTGTGGAGAGCTGACGGTGAGAAATCTTTTCCTCTAGATCAAATGTCAGAAAATATCAAATCCTTGTCACTTTCAAACATGAAATATACAAGTAAAATACCAAGAATGATGGATTGCCGTACATTGGATGATGCTATCAAGGCAATATATCCCAATTTATATAGGGTATCACCTCGTGACATATCCGCATTTTGGGCTGTAGTGCCGCGGTTATTGAAATATCAAGAAAGAGGAGCGCAGTTACCACAATTGCAAGCAATCTTCTACAAAACGGCGGACCAAATACATACTTATGGGCCGCAAGACTCGACCGCAACAACCCTTGGGTTTGCTAAAACTATTCAGACTCTTCAAGAAAGTAAGAGAGGATATGGTAGTGGTAGTTATGAAGAATATCTTCACGGTATCCTCGTTAGACAAAGAGATGAAGTATTTGACTTCATTGCAAGAACGGCAGTTAACAAACTCGATCAGTTTGAGCCACGGCAATTGAAGGATTTGGCATATACATATGCTTTAATGGAATTTACGCCCAAGTTACTTGAGGACGGCAGTACATTATTTGATCATATCGCCGAGAAGAGTATCCCATTATTGGGAAAGTTCAAGCCGCAAGAACTAGCCAACATAGTTTGGGCATTTGAGAAAGTGAAAGTGCAACATCCTGATTTGTTCGAGGAAATGGCTGATCATATCGTTTCACTTGATCATCTCAACGATTTTAAGCCTCAGGAGGTCTCCAACTTACTAATGGCATATGCCAAAGCACAAGAATCTCACCTTGATCTGTTTAACAAAGTGGCAGATCATATTGTTTCATTAGACCATCTAAATGACTTTAAGCCTCAGGAGCTTTCCAATACAATATATGCATTTGCCAAGGCTCAAGTATCTCGCCTTGATCTGTTCAACAAAGTGGCAGACCACATCGTTTTACTGAACAATTTAGATGATTATAATGAGCAAGATATATCAAACTTGGCATGGGCATATCATAAAGCTGGCATAATCCGTCAAGATCTTAATGACAAGTTGATAGGTGATACTGTTGGTAGAAAGGGAGAGTTTAGTAGTCGGAAACTTAATAACCTTTACCACTGGACGTCAGAAGAAGATGGTATACAAAACCAAGAGATAGACGAGGACGAGATTGATTCGGCAGCAGTAGATGATGATAATGATGATGATGAAAATAATGAGAACAACATAGAAGATGATGAGGAATTGGAAGATGATCCAGATGCCTCAGTATTGGAAGACTTGTCTCTTTTGACAGTGGTTCAGCTAAAGGATAGGTTACGAAACTTGGGCTTACCTGTTAGTGGACGTAAACATGAGTTGATTGATAGGCTGAATGATCATTTCCAGCTTTGAGAAAATACGCTCTCATCCTAACCTAATCTACATTAAAGCTAGCATGAAAAGCAGATACTCAACACAATAGCTTTCTATATTAGGAACAATATATCATGCTTTACATAAACTCCTGAGCTTGCATCCTCATTGCAGCCTCCATCATTCTCTTCTGAACATTCCCCCATCGCGCCTGTGTCCTGTGTTCCAGTTCGTCCAGAGTTCCATTCCACTCGATAATGATGACGATGACTTGAACTTTTTACTTGCAGGAGCAGCTATTAAACCTTCTTTGCCAATGGCAGAACTAAGCAAGCTCAAGTTTCGTTCCTGTTCTGCATCATCCTCATCTCAACCTCGTCCCCGTCTCAGCACTGTGCTGTCTCCTGAATGTCAATCTAGACTGTACCACTATCCGTATTGTGATCTAAGTACGATCATAAAAAAATATAGGATACGATGAATCCCCCACCACAATTTTTACAGCACAACTCATTGCAATACAACCCAGCCATGACGGCGGCTCCAGACGATGACACGCTAGGATTAAACCTAGTCTACACAGATCCATCCTCTACTACCGGCCTCGGCCTTGGCGGCGACACAACCAAAAAACCAAAGCGTAAAACAAAGTACGATCGAAGGAGAGAAAGAGGTAAATTAGCTAAACTTGCTAAAGATGATGAAAAGAGGAAGAAGAGAGATAATGGTAGTGATAGTACAACTACATTGCAGCAGGGGGAAGTGAAGAGTATAAATAGTAGATATGTAGAAGATACTAGTAAGGTAGATGTGGGCGGCGGTAGCTCATCGTTAGCGGGCATTGCCTCACTGCTTGGCGGAGGAAGTTCTGTCAAGGAACAAAAGAAGAGGAAGATAGCATCATCTCAATCTAAGCCTATTGATACTACTACAGCTATTGAGTCTACTACAAGTAGTATTGAAGACAAAAAGGAGGAGACTGCAGTAAAGGATGATGCAAAGCCGAAAGCAAAAGTTGCAAAGGAAGAAGATACCAAAACATCAGTAAGAGATTCTGGCAAAGAGGAGAGCAAATTAGAGGCAGCTTCACCGACCTCTGCTCAATCTACATCCCTTCCTTTGGTAGAGAATACAAAACCAAGTGTATCACTTGCAGTAGAAGACACTGCTGCATCATCTCGAAGGCATCGGGTAAGTTCTAGCTTGTGACACATCTTGTGCACTTTTTCCTATGCTCATTTTCTAAACTCTCCTCTATCTCACCTCATATCAAATATATACAGACACAAACGACATTATCAGATGAACAACAGGCAGCCTATCTATCTGAATTTCACGCCCGACCACGTGACTTGGATAGGAGTGAACACGCCTCTAAAGATATTAAATCTAGTTCGTTTAGTTCACATCTCTTTGATACCTCCGAGGTTATTGCGGGGAAGGATGAGGATGATAGAATGGTTGTGGATAACGAAGGACAAACAAAGGGAGAAACAAACAAGTCCTCATCAACAGTTTCATTATCATCATGTCCATTTGCCAAGCTAGGTCTACATCCCAATCTAGTATCAACACTAACATCACCAACTGGTAATTTCAAACTAATACAACCAACAATTGTACAGACTAAAAGTATAGCTGCCTTATTACCCAGTACAAAGAAGACGAAGAAGAGCAAAAAGGGAAAGTTACAACAGAATCTATTCATACAAAGTGAGACGGGATCAGGGAAGACATTGGCATATCTGTTACCAATATTACAACATTTAGCGGTCGATATCAATTCAAACTCATTAAAACGTATAGATCGAAAGTTAGGCGGTACACGATGCATATTACTATGTCCAACACGTGAATTAGCAACACAAACATATACCTTCACATCCAACTTATGTACATCCTCCTTCTCATGGATAGTACCCGGTTGTTTCAGTGGTGGTGAGAAACGTAAATCTGAAAAAGCCCGATTACGCAAGGGCATATCAATACTAATAGCCACACCTGGTCGGTTATTAGATCATCTATCCAAAACTGAATCATTACTAACTGCCTTAAAGAATAAATTAGAATGGGTAGTATTAGATGAAGCAGATCGTTTATTAGATGCCGGATTGGGTGGACAGGTTGAACAGATTATACAATATTTACGTTCGAATCAACCGGGTGCCGGTAGGAAGAGGGATGGCGTAAGCTGGCGGAGTGTATTGGTTAGTGCTACTGTTAATAGTGATTTAGAACAGTTGGCAAAGACGGTATTGGGTGGTAATGGTGGTTGGATGTGGGCTAGAGGACATGCCAATCAAGGACGAAAGAGTATTGGAGGGGAATTGACAACAACTAATGCCTTGGAGAATGGAAATGAGAACAACACATCTGACCATCAGATGGCTGAAAGCAACAATGATAACGAATTGGATCATTCGGCACCACGACAATTGGCACAACTATATATGGTAGTTAGTGCCAAGTTACGCTTATCATCACTAATTGCATTTCTATCAGCACGGGCCGCCAAGGGAGAACGAACAGTAGTATTCATGTCAACTTGTGATAGTGTAGATTATCACTATGGTTTGTTCAATGCCATGGAATGTGTATTGGGTGATGATACCAACAAGGATACGAACAATACCGGTGACGATGATGATGACGATAGTAAAGAGAAGAATGGTGGGATATTCGGCAAGACATGTCCGATATATAAACTCCATGGAGACATACCACATAACAAACGATTATCAACTCTCAAGGCATTTAGTAACGATGAACACTCGGCAAGTATACTCTTGGCGACGGATGTTGCCGCACGGGGATTGAACTTCCCTTCATTAGATTGGATTGTACAGTATGACCCACCCTGTGAAACGAAAGATTATGTCCATCGTGCTGGAAGGTCGGCACGTGCCGGTCAGGCTGGTCATGCTTTGTTGTTCTTACTTCCATCGGAACGTCAATATGTCGAGGTATTGGAGTTACGTGGCATGAAGGAGATTACCTCATTGTCATTATCATCAACATTAACATCGGCCGCTGAATTATGCCGTGGTATATCACAAGAAGGCGAGGCCAAGGCATCTGGAAATACTTTCTCAGACGGTAGAGGAGAGGCATTCACATTTGCCATCCAAAATCGATTAGAAGAATGTGTCATCCAAAATGATACCGAGTACAAGGCATCTATTGATAAGAAGTTCAAGGGTGATCCCAAGCAACGTCGAAAACAGAAGAAGGAAGCCGTAGGCCCATTGTTGGAAGGTGCACGTAATGCCTTCTCGGCATTTGTCAGGGCATATCCCGCCAAGGAAAAGGCTGTACGGCATATATTCAATGCTAGGGCATTGCACTTGGGACATATTGCAAGATCTTTGGCGTTGAAGGAGACCCCGAAGATGGTATCCAAGGTGAATAACAGTAAGAATTCACATAATAGTATTGAGGGTGGTGGCAAGTCCAACAAGGCTCGTAATAAAGGAGGGGAGAAGAGAAAGTCTAGATTGACATTTGGAGATAGGCCAGCAGCTGAGATGGAAGGGGATGAGGTTGATGATGAGGATGATGAAGAGCAGGAACGAAACTTGAGCTTGCTTAGTTCTGCCATTGGCAAAGAAGGTTCAGTAGCCGCTCATGCAAGCAAAAAGTTCAAGTCGTCATCGGGAGGAACAGGCGGTGGCAATGTTCAGAAGAGAATGATGGAGGCTGCTATGAGGATGCAAGCTCAGGAGTTTATGTAAAGCATGATATATGGTTCCTAAATATAGAAAGCTATTGTGTTGTGTATCTACTTTTCATGCTAGCTGTTATAATATTAGGTTAGTATGCGAGCGTATTTTCTCAAAGCTGGAAATGATCGTTCAGCCTATCGATCAACTCATGTTTACGCCCACTAACAGGTAAGCCCAAGTTTCGTAACCTATCCTTTAGCTGAACCACTGTCAAAAGAGACAAGTCTTCTGGAACTGGGAAGGTAGAGTCCTCTTTTTCTTCGACTAATACTAAAGCCTCATCTTTCCTATCATTATCATTATCTACTGCCACACTATCGTTCTCATCCTTGTCATGTTCATCTTCTTTGATTTGTGTACCTTCTTCTTCTGACATCCAGCGGTTAAGTGTCTCAAGTCTTTTAGTACCAAACTCTTCCTTTCTGTCAACAGCTGCACCTATGAAATTGTCATTGAGATCTTGACAGATTATGCCAGCTTTATGATATGCCCAAACCAAGTTCGATATACTTTGTTCATTATAACCATCCAAGTTGTCCAATGAAACAATATGGTCCGCCACTTTGTTAAATAGATTAGGATGTGGTTCTTGAGCCTTGGCAAATGCATATATTGGAAAGATCCTGCGGCTTAAAGTTATTGAGATGATCAAGCATAACAATATGATCTGCCACTTTCCTAAATAGATCTGGATGTAGCAACTCAGCCTTGGCAAATGCCCATACTATATTGGAAAGGTTCTGCGGTGTGAAGTCGTTTAGTTGCTGCCGTGTAACAATATGATCTCCTACTTTCGTAAATAGCTTTGGATGTGATACGTTAACCTTCTCGAATGCCCATACCATGTTAGAAATATGCTGTGAGTTAAACTTTCCCAATAGTGGGATACTCTTCTCGGCAATATGATCAAATAATGTACTGCCGTCCTCAAGTTGCTTGGGCACGTATTCCAATAGAGCATATGCATATGCTAAATCCTTCAGTTCCCGTGGCTCGAACTGATTGAGTTTGTTTACTGCCGTTCTTGCAAAGAAGTCAAATACTGCATCTCTTTGTCTAACGAGGATACCGTGAAGATATTCTTCATAACTACCACTACCATATCCTCTCTTACTTTCTTGAAGAGTCTGAATAGTTTTAGCAAACCCAAGGGTTGTTGCGGTCGAGTCTTGTGGCCCGTAACTGTGAATTTGGTCCGCTGTTTTGTAGAAGATTGCTTGTAATTGTGGTAACTGTGAACCTTTACCTTGGTATCTCAATAACCGCGGCACTACAGCCCAAAATGCAGATATGTCACGAGGTGATACTCTATCCAAATTATCATACATTGCCTTGATTGCATCATCCAATGTACGGCAATCCTTCATCATTGGCATTCTGTTTGTAGCTTTGACATTTGAAAGTGCCAAGGATTTGGTATTTTCTGACATTTGATCTAGTGGAAAAGATGTCTCACCATCTGCTCTCCACAGTTTTGCATTATCATTTATTGCTACACCGCATTGCTCTAGTTCTTCTTTAATCTTATCAGCTTGTTGATAATCACGTTTCAGTCTACACTCCATTCGAGTACGTATCATGTTATTGATTTCAGTTTCTGATAGAGTGCATATAGATTTGTCAAGTTCACCAACTTTAGTATAACCATGACCTCCTCTCTCCCAATGAAGACTCCCTCTACCTCGTTCATCGTGTCCCCTCCCTCTATCTCGATTATCGTAAGATCCAGAAGATGTACTAAACTTACGAATCTGCCCAACACCAACACTACTAGTTCCTCCTCCTTTGATATTATTATTGCTACTCTTTACTGATCTACTTCTACCCAATTGTGTTTGTGGAAAAGAGTTACTACCATCAGCTCTCCACAGTCTATTTCGATCTAAAATAACACCACATTGTTTTAATTCCTCTTGTATCTTATCAGCCTGTTCGTATTCACGTTTTAGCTTGTGATGCATTCGAGTACGGATACGTTCATGTATTTCAGTTTCGGTTAGGGTGCATAGATATGTATCGATTGGTCCGCCAATTTGTGTGTAGTCATGTCCAAACTCATTCAACTCAATGTTGTCATCTGTCTTTTGTAATACTATTGATGTTGATGAGTACTGGTGTATAGAAGTTGCTAATATAGAATCATTCCTACAACCAATATCTGATGATCTCACAATAGACCTACGCTGTTGCAATGCTTGATAGTGAGAGTAGTTGATAGTGGATACCGACGATGATATATTATTAATTGCAGTAGCTAAAGTATTGTCATTATATGAAGAGATATGTGACAGTATGGAGCGATTATATACTCGGGAGCATCGATATGATGATGTAGATAATGATGATAGTCTTTGAACATCATTTTCATAATTTTGTGAAGAGTCAGATACCTTACTGAATATCTAAACAAATCGTATCAAGCTAATCAAAAGATTGCTAAATGAACTTAGTATCACGAGTTATTGCCGTATATGAATTCAGTACTAACAACAAACGCCAACATTGCAGATATGGCAACTTTGCTCAAACTCAAGAACCGCGGACCGCGAGCCCGGGGGCGTGGGGAAAGGATACCGCTAATATATCCAAATTTGACATTAGTGTTCTCGTTTTCTGGGATTGATATCCCACATTGGTATCCCCGTTGCAAGAATAAAATGCGCACAGACAGACAATTAATGTTTGGGAAGAGACGTCTATTACAACTCGCGGGAGATAAGATTATATCGGCGTATTGCAAAGCATTATAGCACTTTGTATACGATTGATATATAGCATAAAACAGTTTTTAAGGCTCTTCAAGATTTGCTGTTGGAATCAGAAGATACACATAGAATCCCTAAACAACTTACTTCACCAGAAAGTCCGCGTTAGGCGTTAGTATTGTTTTATGATGTGAATTCATGTGTTCCGTATGAAGTATTTGGGATCTGAGTGCTTCATTTGGCCTTTATTATCTTCATTTGATTGCCGCCTTTGCAAGCCGTATGCACTAACTTGAGTTACTATTGTCTCTCTTCATCTTCACAAACCGCTAAACTCTAAACGCGCATCTTCCCACATAATAGAGGAGAGCATGAGCACTAGTGGTATTGAAGATTGTTGGTCTTCAGAGTGGACGACCAAAGTAGTCCAGTTTCATGGATTTGCCGATCTTCCTACAGCAAGAGGGGATTCTGTTGAATCATCCGAATTTTCATGTTTTGGTCATCAATGGTCATTGGATATTTATCCTGGTGGTTACAACTCTCCAGCAACTAAGGAAGGATTTTCTTCGGTATTTCTTGCCAACAAATCAAATACAGGTATTAAAATTCAATGGGGGTCATGTGTTAGAGATGCAGATAGAGAAGTTGTACATGATAAAACGCGCAATCATGAGTTTGCTGCTTCAGATAATGAGACTGAGGGTGTTTGTAGTATATCGTGCTCTTTAAACTTTGCCAAACGATCAAAACTTTTGGAATTACTAGTAAACGGATCATTGTTTATTGAGGTCCGCATGAAGAAGCCTACATCTACTATCACTCAGTTCGTCCCAACAAATCCATTCAATAAGTTTATGCTGGAATTATTCATGGATGAGGGATCTGCGGATGTAGTCTTTGAGGTAGGAGGGGAACAACAAACAAAAGGTAGTAGACGTAAGAGGGCTAAAACGTTGACTACTAACTTTCATGCACATAGACTCATCCTTCAAAAGTGTGCCCCGACCCTTTATGAAGTGTGTAAATCAAATGAAGCAGGAATTAATACCGTATCTATTACAGACGTCAAGCCCGAGGTATTCAAGCACATGATTTATTATGCATATGGAGGTAAACTTTCAGAAGAGGAGATGAAGAATAATGCAAAAGATATCATTAATGCCTGTGATAAGTATGGATTAGTTCATTTGAAATTAGAGGCTGAGGCCTGTTATGTCAAATCAACCAAAATTACGATGGATAATATGATGGACAACTTACTTTATGCCGACTCTAAGAATTTAGCTCTACTCAAGGAGGCAGTCATGGATTATATTGTAAAAAACAAGACTACTATCATCGGCAAGGTATCATTTAGTAATGTTCCTGGCAGCACGTGTACAGATATCTTGACAGCCATGGCAAGAGGAGAGGATCAATCAGGAGATGACGGAGAAGAAGAACAAGACGAAAGTACCAAATATGTCAAAATGAGAGTAGGGGCATTAAGGAAGATGCTAGATGAGAAGGGATTGGATGTGGATGGGTCGAGGGAGGCTATGATTGCTCTTCTCAAGGGGCAGAGCGCTTGAGAACTAATTTCTCCATATTCTAGGTCTGGTTTCTTTGTGTGGTGGGTCTATTGTTACATCCTAAAGTAGTATTCATGTTTCAATCAAACTTGCTTTTCTACCATCTATTTTTCTATTTTATTAATCAAACAATATTAACTCTAACAAGTCTCTACAATCCTTCCCTTTCCACTTGCTCAAATTTGATCACTCTCCACCACTGAATATCCCACCTTCTATTACTTTAAGTCTCTCTTCTTGTCACCTCTAATTTATACCCCATCTTCCTTCTCCGTATTTACTCGGATAGATTAACCTTAGTCCTATCCAACTTGGTCTTTAAGTAATAAACATATCCACCAACCAATACAAATCCACAGGCAAACAAACCAATGAAGATACTAGCCGTTAAATTCTGCACACCGGCACCCTGGATAATACTCCCATTCTTACGTACAATCTTAATACCCTGCATGAAGTTACATGCATAATTATTGGGATATTTGACATATCCACTTGAGGATAATCCCTCTTCACACTTCCCGGCCTGTTCGTATAGTTGTTCACATCCCTCCTTAACTTCATCGGCGTCGGCATTATCATTATCGTTATTCTGATTGGCATCTTGAGGTTCCTTGCAGGACATACATTCGGTACCAATCATGGTACTGTCCGAGTAGGGAAGTGACTTGCCATAGGATAGAGCAGTGAATGTTTCACGTCCACCATACTCATCAGCAAATTGAGAACAAGTTTCCTCTGTAAACAATCCAAGGAAGATGTTACCACCATTCTCGGAACAGTAAGCACCGATGAAGTATTCAGCTTGATTACCGTCCAACTTACGACGTCCATTATTGTTGTTATTAAACTCATATTGACGACATTCGGCCATTTCATTTAATTCCCACTCCTCTTCTTCCTCCTCCTGTCCATCCTGCTGATATGGATTATTATCAACACAGTATTCCATACCCTTACCCATGTAACAATCATATTCACAAATTTCTTCATCATCGGAATTACCACAGTTGGCACAATCACCATATTCTTTTTCGTACTCACAATCATATTCCTGATCTTGCTGCACGGCCTCAAAGTATGCCTCGAGATATTGATCCATACCAATAATATAATCTCCATATCCCTCCTTACATCCCGCGGCATTATCCATGGAACAGCTTGATGTTGGACATAATCGAAAGCGAACTAATCGTTGTGTTGAGATCATAACGTCCTCTTCACCATCAGCCTCTTCATTCCATTGTTGTGTATGAAAACATCCTTGGAATTTCAAGGACATATTGGCTACCCATGTATAATCAATTTCGTCATTTTCAGCATCTAATCTACGTGCTTTAGATAATACTGATTGACCAATTGGTGAGGTTGCTGATAAGGATTGTTGCTTGTTGTTTGTTGCAATGGAGTTTCGTTTGTTACCAATTTTTGTTTTAATTGCAGAGGATACGCCCAAAGCGGCTGATAATGTTACCAATGAGAGCTTCATGATTCTATATATATATTGTTTATTGTACACTACTTTCTATACTAGTATTGCAACAACGGATTGTTGGAGTTGTTATTGGTTTTAGCGCCTCCAATATCCTATCGTACTTCTTCATTGGCATCAACTTCTTTTCGATTCAACGGCTCTATTTTTTAGAATACCGCAGCCATCTGCAGAAGAAGACTCGAAATGGACAGGCATCTGAATCGCCGAATAACCATATCTGTTCACAACACTTGCTTGAAGGATAAAAACCACTAAATTCTAATCATATAATCTCATTTTGTACCCAGTACTGTCGGCACGAAGAGCCGATAACACGAAATTCGGTGGCTCTCAACGCCCTAAAAATCTTCATTGCAATAAAAAACAACCATAATTCTACTACAACCATCACGCTACTACTAGCCCGATCAATATCAATATATATAAACAACAATGAAGCTATCTCTACTAACCCTCTCCGCCGCCATGGGCGTTGCCTCCGCCGCCAAGAAGAATCCCTTCGCTCCCAAGGTATCCGCCAACAACGCCAAGGCTAAGATGAATGCCAAACTTATGCGTGGTGCTAAGACTATTCGTCAGTTAGATGGTCAGCAAGAAGATCAGGAGGTTGATTTAACCGGCCATTCACTCAAGTTTGAGAAGTGTCAATTCATCAAGCAGTACGATGAGGAGGCCGAGGGTGGTGAGGAGAATGATACCGTACTAACTACCAAGCGTTTCGTTATCTTCCGTTTATGTCCCGATTCTTCTTGTGGAAGTTGTAACTACAACTACGGAGAGTACATTGTTGATATGGAGACATACCTCGAGGCCACTCTTGGTTACAAGCAGGAGGTTCAGGAACAGAACTGTGAAATCTGTAACCAGTGTTACGAGAACGAGGCCAACGCTAACAATGGCGATAACAATGGTGACGAGGATGAGAATGCATGGCAGTGTGACGGTATTGATACCTCCACTTGCTACGCTGAGTGCCAGAACATTGAGAATATGGAGGAGAATGGTTACATTGACGCCTCGGAACTTGTTGAATGTCAGCAGTTGGATTATGAAGCCAACGATGGTACCGTTTACTACACTGGTGCCTCATGTGCCTCCTCAGGTACACGTATCAAGATTGGCATGTTTGCTGATGAAGAGTGCTCCATTCCCCTTGGTTCCGATTATGATATTGAGAACTACATGAAGAATGATGATGGATACACCCAGAAGCTTTCCTACCACCTACTCAAGCAAACCTTTGCCGAGGGTGAGTGTATTGCCAACTGCCTCCAAGAGGATGAGGACCAAAACCAGAACAACAACGATGGTAACAACAACAACAACAACAACAACCAGCAGCAGGCCGAGACTGCTGAGGTATGCCAAGAGTTGTACGAAGCCGCCGGAAAGTGTGAGGAAACACACGGATTCACCGCCGGTATTAACAAGAACATCTACGCCGAGAACTACGCCAACCAGGTCCGTAATGAGGAGCTTGTATGTGAATTCATCTCCACCATTGGTGCCGGTGCCTATGATCAGACTGGTGAGATTGTCGTTAGTGGAGGCCGTACCACCCACTCTAGTGGTGCCAAGACTACTGGTGGACAGAAGTTCGCCTTAACCTTCTTCATCCTAGGAAGTGTTGGACTTGCCGGTTATGCCGCCATGTTACACCAGCAGCTTACCAAGGGTGCCAAGGCTGACCTTAGCCGTCAGGGAGGTGCCATGGCTTAAGTGTACACCTTATTCCTCAAGCCGTACCCCCTTATAGAAGATTCCAAGAAGTTGTACCCCTCTCAAGAAGAAGAAGTTAGATAGTTTATTATTATGAGGGTTTGTGAGAGTAGTAGATGATTAGTAGTATGGTTGAACATTTGTGGTTTCAACCTAAGTCCCCCAAGTTGATGCGTGTTGTGGTAGATAATATAGCTACACGCACCGATAGAGATAGATTCGATGTTGTTTAAATTAATATGTTTGGGAAGTTATATTAAATTACACTATTTGTCTGTAGTGCTATCACTTTAGAGTGGTATCTGTTGCTTATATTCCTCTATATTTAGAAATCTCCGGAGTAGATTAGGGGTACAACTAGATGGCAAGTGAGACTGTTCATACTTTCGTATCTTATATTCAAGCACTATTTTCCTTGAGTAAAGCAATCATTGACTCCCTTGAACCATCCACATCCAATCCCTTCTCATCCAACATCTTCCTCAAAGTTCCCACCCTCATATTGGTATAATCATTGCTATCCTCTTCATCCCCCGCCTCCCCTCTTGCCACAGCTGTCAGTACATCTGTGACTGTGGCACCTGGTACGTTATCGAAAGATACTTTGCCAATAATGTCTCTCTTGTTTGCAACGATATAATCCATGACTGCCTCCTTGAGTAGAGCAAGGTTTTTGGAGTCGGCATAGAGCAAGCTATCCATCACATTATCCATTGTAATTTTAGTTACTGATTTGACATAACATGCTTCGGCCTCAAGCTTTAAATGTACTACACCGTACTTGTCACAGGCATTAATAATATCTTTTGCATTATTCTTTAAATCCTCGTCAGATAGTTTACCCCCATATGCGTAGTAAATCATATGATTGAATATCTTAGGAGTAACGTCTTTAATGGATATGGTAGTAACATCTCCACTAGCCTCGGCAGGTTTACATAGTTCAGCCAACATTGTTGAAATATCTTGTAGAATGAAACGATGTGCATGTAAAGAAGTTGTAGTCTTTGACTTTTTGTTAGTATGTTCCTCCTCATTCTGGCAGCTTTCACTGTCGTCAACCTCAAAAACTACATCTGCGGATTCCTCGTCCATAAACTTTTGTAAAACATTCTTGGTAAGGGGATTTGTTGGTATAAACTGAGTAATTGATTTGTCGGTAGATGTAGACTTCATTCGAACTTCAATAACCAATGAACCTTGTACTAATATATCCATAAGTGTCGATCGTTTGGCAAAGTCTGTATAACCCCAGGTATTCTTTGGTGAGTTAGATAGAGCAGAAAAGTCATTTGTTTGTGATTTGCAATGCGCCACTTCTTTGCCATCTGCATCTCTAACACTAAATCCCCATTGGATTTTAATACTTGTATTTGATTTATTGACAATACCTACGGAAACAAATCCTTCACCTGAATTCTCTGAGCCACCTGGATAAACTGACAATACCCACTGATGACCAAAGCAAGAAAATTCAGGTGATTCAACATATTCACCTCTAGCTGTAGTAAGATCAGCAAATCCATGAAATCGAACCAGAGCCGTTGTCCAATCTTTGAACCCATTCGGAGGCGTACCCAAATCCAATTCAATACTCATATTCTTTTCCGGTGGTATTATATGAGGTACTATTACGATATAGACTTATTATGGAAGTGGAAGGTGCACCTATCAAACTTAATTTTCTTATAAATTCCTCTCACACTCTATCAAGTTATCTAGCACGATACTACCACCATACGAAAGAGCACTAAACCAGGTTGAATCCTATACTATATTGGCATACAAGCTGCTTACAGCAGAACAACTCGGTGTACTACTAATATCTCTCTGCAATACATAACCAAGCGGATTCTAGTCACGTCACCGGGAATAAACTCAGCAACCTCCTCTTTGTGTCCTTCAGTAGTACATAGAGTATCATCACAATACTGATATAAGTCAATGGTGGCCACCGTAGTAACAAACGTCAAAGACAAAGCTTTACTACCGTCACTCAAATATCTGATTTCCCCGATGCTGTTTTTGTGTGCCTTGATACCATTGCCATTACTCGGTGACATCAACAACTACTGTACAGAATTATAGACAGTAAAACAAAAAACAGAAACACTGATAATATGAGATATGAGGACATATCAAATCTAACAGAATCTTTTGCAGCATCAATGCCACATCAACATAGACAATAAGTATGAAACAAGATTTTATGATTGCAAACAATCTGAACTATACAAACCGCTACCAATGTCTACCAATGTCCATCCATACCATCCATTTCGTACATTAAAAGATGATGATATACTGCAGGTACCACTAGCAGTCATACTACCCCCAATACAGAATTGGCACCTCGGCCATTACTCAAATACAAAACTAAATGTCAAAATCATACCATACTTTATAGTACAAACACTACCTACCCTATAAACCAGATACAGAGGTTATATGCCGACATCAATATGCATTATTTCCAAATGCAACAAGTGAAAATATCATGACATGAATTAATATGGGCACAAAGCTACATATACGACGCTGCAAACAAAGATGATGATGAGATGAAACAAATTGAAACAACTCAAATTAAAAGATATACCAAAGTGACAAAACAAAAGACAAATCACCAACTATATTATGTGGTGATTCAATGAAATTGGATACAGTTAACACTTTGATTGGTAAGGGTATATGGTCGTTAGTATTGGGTAGCAATTCAGGCACACTAAATGAAGTAGATGATGATGGAATGTTAGAGATATCTCATGCATTCGTTGGGTATACTTACTTTTTACAAGATGATGCGTTACTCAAGTCTTGTTTTCAATGAAGGATAGGAAGGCATTGAATGATATTTTGGAATGTACAATGCCCGAGTTGATGCTGGATACTAGGTAGAGGCCGAATTGCAATTGGTGGGAAGATGCTGTAAGTTATAGTTTACAAACAATTTTATATTTATCATTCTTCTTCTCTAAGGGAGACAAACTGCTAACAACTTCTTCTCTTGTACATAAACATGCATTAACAGATTCAATTCACACATCTATTGGTCAAAGGGTTCATGACAGTATAGGCACTAGATTCTATCATCGCCATGTCCAAATTGGGTCCCGAGGTTAGTCCAATTATTCGAATAGTATTGGAGGTGCCAGGCTCACAATTAATTTGAAGGGTGTTTGAGTTTGCCCAATTGTTCCATTGTCCAGCGGGAGGGATGGGTTGGAACAGCATTTCTCCTGGCTGATCTACTCCATTAACATTGATCTTACATCTACGAGTCCAAGTTCCTCCATTGGCATATCTTGTGGTGATTGAACAAACACCTCCTACACCTCCATCGACATTATTGATTTCGACATATGTACCTGCACTGCCATAATCATGGAAACCTGATCCTGTGTATCCTGAATGTGTAGTCTTTACTGTCACTCCTGAACCGCCGTAGTCTTCGACTTGATACTCTTTGGTGATCTGTTCAACAGGACCAGGGTATGACGAACTCCAAATTTGTTCTCTGTCAAAACTGCAACCAGTCCCTATGGATATATTACATTACAAACATATAATAATGAATTAGTGTACAATGTCTCATGAGACATATCAACAAAAGACAGTCACACAATAAAGATTTACCTCGAGTACAATCATCTAATAGTTCTTCTTGAGTACAGAGACGAGCGCCAGCATCTGCACAGATTTGCACGGCTTGATCAAACGACTTGTCTCTATTGCATACTCCTGTCACCATGTCAGATTCACCCCAAACATTGCAACCCGTACGTTTATTCCATCCGGATCCAAGGTTGGTGTCACTACAACATCTTACTTCATGCAGATCTTCGACGTTAGCAATCTTGGTTTCTCCATCACAATAGGCTGCGCCAAGGTTGGCACTCGATCCACAGGCAGTGTAGTACTGAGCTATGGCTGCTGTTTCAACGAATGGTGAGTTTGACGGAGATTGGCTTGGATCACGTGTCGGCTATCGAAGATCAGTGTCAGTATGGGATAAAAGATCATATCATGAGAGTTTGATTTTTAAAAATAAAAAGGACACGCCGCATCCTGATATCATCGCTCACCTGTTTAGACGGAGAGACAGTCGGCAACCTCGATGGGCTAGCAGACGGAGAAACAGACGGAGGCTGGGTTGGGCTTGATGATGGCTGCAAGATGAATGAAAGATGAAAAGGATTTATATGTGAGTTGTAATTTTGATTAGTTCAAAAGAAAAGATATCTTTTTGGTCATGAACGATACTTACCTCAGCTGTTGGACTGGCAGAAGGAGAAACAGACGGTCCCTTTGAGGGCGATAAAGAAGGCGCCTTAGTTATCACAGGAGCCATGGTTGTAGGCGAAAGCGATGGACTTCTACTTGGACTAAGTGACGGCGATAGAGTCGGTCTTGTTGTGGATGGCTGTACCGAAGGCTGTTGAGATGGTAGATCTGATGGCCTGTTGCTTGGATCAAGAGAAGGAGACAGAGTCGGGTTTGGTGTTGTTGGTTTCATCGATGGAGAAAGGCTTGGACTTTTTGTTGGCTATGAAATGAATGAGTTTGTCAAAGAACATATCATGTGAGTGTCTGTATAGTGTTATGAAGTTTAGTGCAATTGATTGAGCAACAAGATGCATGCTTACCTCTTTTGATGGCGACATAGTCGGGACTGTTGACGGATTACCAGTGGGCGAAACAGAAGGCTCTTTTGATGGAGATGCTGAAGGCTTCCTACTTGGGCTCTTTGAGGGAGATAGACTTGGACTCCGTGTGGGCTGTGTGGTATTAATGTTGTGAAGAGATACAGCGGAACATATGAGTGAGTTTGTTTAACATTTAGTCACTGGTACCTCAGGACAGCTTGAGAAGTACGTTCAAGATGGATACAGACAGAATTAAAGTGCAGCTTACCTCTTTTGATGGGGATGTACTTGGAGCCGCTGTCGGATTAGTTGAGGGAGATTGAGAAGGCCCCTTTGAAGGCGTTTTAGAAGGCATCTTGCTTGGGCTCTTTGAAGGAGATTGACTTGGACTCGGAGTCGGCTATGAGGATGAATGATGTGAGAAGAGAAGACAAAGATGTGAGTGTTGAGTGATTATGATTACAAGATACCTCTAAACAAACGCTACTTCTTCTCACCTTTGGCGTTGTTTCTATCAAGGTCAAAGGGTTCATGACAGTATAGGCACTAGATTCTATCATCGCCATGTCCAAATTGGGTCCCGAGGTTAGTCCAATTATTCGAATAGTATTGGAGGTGCCAGGCTCACAATCAATTTGAAGGGTGTTTGAGTTTGCCCAATTATTCCATTGTCCAGCGGGAGAGATGGGTTGGAACAGCATTTCTCCTGGCTGATCTACTCCATTAACATTGATCTTACATCTACGAGTCCAAGTTCCTCCATTGGCATATCTTGTGGTGATTGAACAAACACCTCCTACTCCTCCATCGACGTTATTGATTTCAACATATGTACCTGCACCACCATAATCGAGGAAACCACCTCCTATGTATCCTGAATGTGTAGTCTTTACTGTCACTCCTGAACCGCCGTAGTCTTCGACTTGATACTCTTTGGTGATCTGTTCAACAGGACCAGGGTATGACGAACTCCAAATTTGTTCTCTATCAAAACTGCAACCAGTCCCTATGGATATATTACATTACAAACATATAATAATGAATTAGTGTACAATGTCTCATGAGACATATCAACAAAAGACAGTCACACAATTAAGATTTACCTCGAGTACAATCATCTAATAGTTCATCTTGAGTACAAAGACGAGCGCCAGCATCTGCACAGATTTGCACGGCTTGATCAAACGACTTGTCTCTATTGCATACTCCTGTCACCATGTCAGATTCACCCCAAACATTGCAACCCGTACGTTTATTCCATCCGGATCCAAGGTTGGTGTCACTACAACATCTTACTTCATGCAGATCTTCGACGTTAGCAATCTTGGTTTCTCCATCACAATAGGCTGCGCCAAGGTTGGCACTCGATCCACAGGCAGTGTAGTACTGAGCTATGGCTGCTGTTTCAACGAATGGTGAGTTTGACGGAGATTGGCTTGGATCACGTGTCGGCTATCGAAGATCAGTGTCAGTATGGGATAAAAGATCATATCATGAGAGTTTGATTTTTAAAAATAAAAAGGACACGCCGCATCCTGATATCATCGCTCACCTGTTTAGACGGAGAGACAGTCGGCAACCTCGATGGGCTAGCAGACGGAGAAACAGACGGAGGCTGGGTTGGGCTTGATGATGGCTGCAAGATGAATGAAAGATGAAAAGGATTTATATGTGAGTTGTAATTTTGATTAGTTCAAAAGAAAAGATATCTTTTTGGTCATGAACGATACTTACCTCAGCTGTTGGACTGGCAGAAGGAGAAACAGACGGTCCCTTTGAGGGCGATAAAGAAGGCGCCTTAGTTATCACAGGAGCCATGGTTGTAGGCGAAAGCGATGGACTTCTACTTGGACTAAGTGACGGCGATAGAGTCGGTCTTGTTGTGGATGGCTGTACCGAAGGCTGTTGAGATGGTAGATCTGATGGCCTGTTGCTTGGATCAAGAGAAGGAGACAGAGTCGGGTTTGGTGTTGTTGGTTTCATCGATGGAGAAAGGCTTGGACTTTTTGTTGGCTATGAAATGAATGAGTTTGTCAAAGAACATATCATGTGAGTGTCTGTATAGTGTTATGAAGTTTAGTGCAATTGATTGAGCAACAAGATGCATGCTTACCTCTTTTGATGGCGACATAGTCGGGACTGTTGACGGATTACCAGTGGGCGAAACAGAAGGCTCTTTTGATGGAGATGCTGAAGGCTTCCTACTTGGGCTCTTTGAGGGAGATAGACTTGGACTCCGTGTGGGCTGTGTGGTATTAATGTTGTGAAGAGATACAGCGGAACATATGAGTGAGTTTGTTTAACATTTAGTCACTGGTACCTCAGGACAGCTTGAGAAGTACGTTCAAGATGGATACAGACAGAATTAAAGTGCAGCTTACCTCTTTTGATGGGGATGTACTTGGAGCCGCTGTCGGATTAGTTGAGGGAGATTGAGAAGGCCCCTTTGAAGGCGTTTTAGAAGGCATCTTGCTTGGGCTCTTTGAAGGAGATTGACTTGGACTCGGAGTCGGCTATGAGGATGAATGATGTGAGAAGAGAAGACAAAGATGTGAGTGTTGAGTGATTATGATTACAAGATACCTCTAAACAAACACCACTTCTTCTCACCTTTGGCGTTGTTTCTATCAAGGTCATAACCTCCATGTGATCCATGTTAGGACCAGAGGTTAGTCCAATGATTTGAATCGTGTTGGCGTTACCAGGCTCACAATTCACTTCAATTGGATCTGTATCAAGCCAAGTATTCCATGCACCAGTTGGAGGGAATGCTATTTCTCCTGGCTGATCTACTCCGTTCACATTGACCTTACACCTACGAGTCCAAGTTCCTCCATTGGCATAGCGTATCTTTAGTGTACAACTACCTCCCATACCCCCATCTACATTATCAAATTGAGCATACGTGCCTGCGCTGCCATAATCAAGGAAACCCGTTCCTGTGAATCCAGCATGTGTAATCTTTACTGTCACCCCTGAACCACCGTAGTCTTCTGCTTCATACATTGTGTCCTCCTCAACCATGAAGAAGGTTGGCTTGTTTGTCGGACTTGAAGTAGGAGATTTGCTTGGAGCTTTAGATGGCTGAAAAGACAAAGAGATGTGTATTAGAGTTTAGTACATCCGAGAATATGAAATACAATAATACCATACATACAAATTAACGCACCATATTTGTTGGGGATTGAGATACGGAAGGGCTTGATGATGGGCTAAATGTTGGGCTAACGGAGGGAGAGCTTGTTGTAGGCGACGTTGTTGGATTTTTCGATGGCTGATGTACAAAAAGTATGGAGAGACAAAAGGGGTTAGAGTCATGATAGAAGTATGTGAGTTAAACCAAATTACATGAGATAACATACCGAAAGTGTCGGGACTTCAGTCGGCGATGAAGATGGGCTCAATGAGGGGATACTTGTAGGGCTTGGGAAGAAGAAGAAATGGTTAGAATATGGGCGGAATGGATGAGGATTCAACATTTGATCTTACCTTTCAGTGGGGAATTCGGTAGGATTTAGAGAAGCTGTTGGAGAACTTGTAATGGTAGTTGGTGACGCAGATGGTTCTTTTGTCGTAGGCGATGCAGTGGGCTGAAGTATGATGAGAAAGACAAACATTTTGTTGGTGACAAATGGATGATTAACAAGCAAGCATGCAGCTCGAACTTACAAGAGAAGTAGGGAATGCAGTAGGCTTTGTCGTCGGTTGAGGTGTTGGAGGAAGAGTTGCTATTGGCTGTGTCAAAGCAAAATAGATTGAAATTTAGGTGAGTAGGCATCATATCAAGACATTGACTGTGCAATTACCGATAAGTAACAAACTTACAGCCAGATTAGTTCCGATAAACACCTCCGCCTTCCATAGTGAACCCTCGGTGATCTTGCGTAAGTATTTCACCTTAATACCCCCACCTCCCACGTTACCATTACTGATTGTATGGGTCTGTCCTTCAGTCAAGGTAGCCTGTAGCCAGCTTTGGGAATAGGCTCCTCCATTGCCTTTCACGATTGTTACCTCGTTATCTGCCTCGTCGTTTTGGCTATTGATACCAGTAGCACGGTTGTAGTTTACAAAGTAGTCAGTACTTCCACCAACATTGATCTTGATAAGGACTGGATGGTTGTTGTTATTTCTTTTGTAATCGGCAACGCCAACCATTTCGCGAACTGTACTCCAAGTGTTTGATTGACTTTCAGGGTTTACTGTAACGGTACGGTCACTATACCATCCTAATTGCCAGCTCTAGTATGTGTTTCAGACGAGTGATAGCGATGATGAAGGGTAGTATGAGTATGAGTACAGTGTATATAAAAGTGCACATATCAAATGAAAGTGCATATCATATGCACAAAATTGATGACTTCATTGATTTGGCATTGTACTGGTACCACTGGCCGATCCAAATTGTTCCAATATACCACTGGCACTTACCTTTGCGGCATTGAAACATATCTAGGAGGACGAGGAAAGAAAGGAAAGAGACTTGCATAAGAAGGCGAGTTGACCTAACCAATATAGAAAACCAAGCTTGCTTACCTTTCCAACTTCGTCAGAATACAGAGGATTCCCCATCGCACCAGTATGATCAGTATAAGTTTGTCCATTCAATCCACCAGAGTGAGCCATATTGAAGTTATGTCCAAGCTCATGCATCTGAACTGCAGACTTGTAATAGTTAGTACCCTGATAGAAGGAATACCAACTATTGATTCCAGCAAAGGCTGCCCAACCACAATCTACGAGAGAAGTACAAGATAGTAGATATGATGGTAAGATTAGAAGAAACATGATCATGTACTTACACATCTCCATGAACGCATACTTACCAACATAACATTTCTGGAGTACGAAGATAACATGATCCCATTCGTTAGTACTTGCCAAGTTCACACCAGTCTTAGCATTCGCCTTACTAATGCAGTCATTCCTAATTGCATTGCGTGAGTTAGATTCAAGTGATACGACACCGGTGATTGTAATAACTCCCGGTGCATTGTTGTAATTATCACCACCGTGGGGTATCATGTTAAGTTTATTGAAACTACAGGCACGAAACTGACTTGCCATGTTAACATTATCGGTGATAGAGGCAGTAGCAGTGCCGGTTATGGGGCCGAAGACATCAGCACTCATCTGAGCAGGAGTTTCAGGACGTTGTAAACCATTCTTATCAATGACTTTTACTACCAATACCTTTTTGGTACCTGATCGAAGGTTTCGATGGTTGGTATCAAAGGCAAAGGATGGTGAATAGGAGGTATCTTCTTCGGCATCAAAGGTAAGATCTCGACGTTGGCTGGGTTTGTCCTTGTTCTTCTTCTTGTTGTTATTCTTACCCTTGCCTTTGTCTTTACCATTGTTCTTTCCATTGCTACTAACACTATCATCCTCCCAAGGAAGACTACTACTCTTCTTGTTGCTAATCTTCTTGGCACAATCCCATCCTTTAGGAATATGGATCTTACCCTTCTTCTTGTCCTGTCCTAAACCTTGTATGTCCAACTTGGTTTGACCACTCTTGACCTTTCCCTTCTTACTGAGGTTCTTGAGGACCTTCTTTTCATCTTCATCCAAGTCAAGTTCATATAACATAGTAGAATCATATGATAATGATGCATTACCTTCGGTGAAGATATCTCCCTCTCCTGATTGCATAGCAGAGGTGTCCATTGTGCAAGTAAAGATCTCGTCGTCCATCATTTGTGTTTCATTTGGCAATTGAAGAAGTGCTTCCATTCCAATAGTACAGTGTTGAGAAGCAGCAGCAGTGTCGGTAGTATTGGATAGTTGACGAATATGAACATTGTTATTGTTATTCTTTGCCTTGGTATGCTGAAAACGAAGAAGACGATGGCTATTCTTCTCGGCAGATACTGCCGATGGCATGACCGATAGTGTGAGGGCGGCGGTCGTCAAAGCACCGAGGATGAGATGATAGGAATGAGTCTTTGAGAAGTTCATTGTCTTGGATATAGATGATAGATGCACTGAACTATCGACGATAAGAAGGAGTTATTATATGAATATGAACTAAACAGACGACTACAAACATGAAATTATGAAATGTCAAACTATTTGAGCAGTTGCAATAAGTAGAACAATGAGTGAAACAGGAGATATATAGGCAGTTCAGGATATATGCGTCAGTGCTAGATAACCTACTGCTTGACATGCCTAACGATATGATACACATAGATATGAGAGAGAAGAGGCGGAGATGGCAATTTATTTTAGGAGCAGTTCTCCTCGAAGCGAACCTAGCTCAACGGCTATAATGATGGACCATGATACCAACAGCCATCAACTACAATGTGCAGTTTAAGAATTGTGGGCAGACGATTGGCAATATTATAGAGTACTACTGCTAAACACTAAACTGTCATCCTCTACTACCGCCAAACCAAATGAGAACTTTTGGTGGTACTTAAGGATACCCTGCTAAAATAGTGAGTTTGCTTATTGCTTAGGTACCTTCTCCCCCTATTGAAGTTGTATTGGTTTGGTTGTGAGGGTGCTGCTATACTCGATGACATGAGGATATAACATTTCATGAAATCTACAGTTGAGAGATACCTACATAAGTGATATAAAACTGAAAGATATATGAATAAACCATTTTACAAATTAAATCATACTTTACATTTACAAGCAAAAGGTACAATATACGGTGTATCTCGGCGGCAATACAGAATAAAGAGTCAGTTACTCGCGTTAGTTGGGATGAGAGGTTCAAAGAGCTCAAACAATACAACACTGTGATATTTCACAATATGACAAAGATAATAAACAGTTGGGGAAAGGTGAATACCGGAAAGCTCTCATTCTGATCAATAAACGTCTCGAAAGGATTGGATTTGAATGGTCAGCTCTGGGATGAAAGATTTGAACAGCTTAAAGAATATAAAGATATAAGTGGAAATTGTGATGTCTCGACAACAGACAAAGACAACAGGTGTTCATACTCAGCGCAAAAGATACAAGAATGGGAAGATTTCAGAAGAGAAATCAAACATCTAGATGAGATTGGATTTAAGTGGAACCCCGAGGATGATAGATGGCATGAGATGTTCGGACATCTTATGGTATACAACGATGAGAATAGACATTGCAATTTACAATCCATCATTGGGACATACAATGGGCAAATGCTCAGCGTAAAGCGTACAAAAGAAATAACTTGATCGGGGATTAAACGTCTGGAAGAGAATTGGTTTCAATCTACTTGTGTATCGTAGATTTCAAATGATGCATTACCTAGCTTAAAAGATCATTTGAATGTGCATAAACATAAGGATTAGAAATATGTGGATAGCCTAGGATGCGCTCGAACAAGGAAGGTGGGAGTTTATGAGTAGGGGATTAGCCCCATATAGGTATTTTGTAACGCTTAATTATACAGTTTACACTACTCCATACCTTTTCAGTAAAGAAGTGTGATAGTAATCCTATTCGTGCTGTGCCGCCGCAGGTGAGACTGATGTCTTTCCCCACTTGATTTCTGTACATATCATGTTCATGTTCATTATGCACTGCTGTGTTCCTTGAGTAGAGCAATCATAGCCTCCCTTGAACCGTCCACCTCTAACCCCTTCTCGTCCAGCATCTTCCTCAAAGTTCCTACCCTCATTGTATTGTAATCTGTACTATCACCTTCTGTCTCCTCTCCTCTTGCCACAGCAGTCAGGACGTCGGTAATCATTGAACTCGGTACGCTATCAAATGATACTTTGCCAATTATATCTCTTTTATTTGCAACTATGTAATCCATAACTGCTTCCTTTAGTAGAGCAAGGTTCTTTGAGTCAGCGTAAAGGAGATTATCCATCATGTTATCCATTGTAATTTTGGAATATTCGACGTATGATGCCTCGGCCTCAAGCTTTAGGTGCACTACACCATACTTGTCACAGGCATCAATTATGCCCTTTGCATTGTCTTTTAGATAATCATCGGATAGTTTACCACCGTATGTATAGTAAAGCATATATGAACTTGAATATCTCGGGCTTGACATCTGTAATTGATACGGTAGTAATTCCTTCGCCCTCTGATTTACACATTTCATAAAGTGCTGAAGCATTATTCTTCAATAAGATCCTGTGAGCATGAAAGTTGGTTGTTGTCTTTGACTTTTTACGGGTGATGGTGCCCGTAGCTTGTTCCCCTCCAACCTCAAATAACACATCAGCTGTTTCTCCATCCATAAACAATTTGTCCACATTTTTATTGAATGGATTTGTTGGTATGAACTGAGTAATTGATTTGCCTGTCGTAGTAGTAGACTTCATTCGTACCTCAATAACTAATGCTCCGTCTACTAATGATTCCAGAAGTTCTAATCTCAGGGCAAAGTTGCTTTTGCATCTAGCATTATTATCCTCGGAACCACAAGCACCAAACTCCTTAATTGCTTGTGCTTGTGTTCCATACATCACCTCTTTTCCATCGGCATCTCTAACACTGTAACAGTATTGGATTTTGATACTAGTATTTGATCTATTGACGATGCCTATGGCCACATAACCTTCATCGGAATTATCCCTACCTCCTGGATAAAGTTTCAATACCCACTGATGACCAAAGCATGAAAATTCAGGTGATTCAACATATTCGTCTCTTGTTATTGGTAGGTTAGCGAATCCGTGAAATCGAACCAGAGCATGAGTCCACTCTTTGTAACCCTCCGGAGGAGTACCTACATCCAATGCAATACTCATATTTTTGTATATATCTTAATACTTAATGTGTTGGTAAATTATTATACAATTGTGTAAAGACTTTTTAATAGCAATTTCTATATATCAATCTACCAAGTTATGTAACACGATACTACCACCGAACAAATGGACATTAACTCAGGTTTAATCCTATACTATTGGCAAAAGAGCTGCTTTATAGCAGAAGAACTCGAACTACTATGTATGGTAAGAATCTCTGCTTGCATTATGCTGGAGTGAGGTGAGCCACCTTTACGGGAATAAACTCAGCAACCTCCTCTCTTTGTATTGACAGTTCCACCAGATTTAGGTAGGGTACACATCTAAGCTATTTTCTTAGTCAGGTACACCGTCTGTCCGTCTGTTAGGTACACATAGTGTACCTAAAACCAAAATATGCTCAGATACCTGTACTGTAAAAGTGGTCTTTTCCTAGTAGTTTATCACTAAGTTGAGTACTACCCCCTGATATTTCTGTTTTAGGTACACATCGTGTACCTAATCCTTGAGCTCATAACCTGCTTTGCCGACTCTTCTTTAATATCTTTACTTCCTCATTACGAGGCCGCCGAAGGCTGCCGAGAGGCAATATACCATCGTATCTTCGAGTATTATGCATAAAGAGAAGATATTTACTCTATTTTGCTATAGTTGATCAATGATACGTCTATTTCTATGCAAGTCTAGATAGAGCACATATTCTACCATTTTAGCATTGTACTGCTTCTACATACGTATGATATGTGTATCTAGGGTATGATTTCATAGTTTTAGTATCTAATAATGTGTAGAATCTACTTTATTGCTTTATGTATTGGTTTGGGGTATGTTGTGGGATGGTTTTCATGCATTTTCTATGCATATGTTGTTGTGTTTAGCATACGAGCACATTGCAATCCAATATACATTGTTTTTGGCAATAAATTGATTGGTACACCCTTCTAGTAGCTCAATAGTACTTATCAATCACCCCCTCCACCATTTGTAAGGCAGAATGATATAACAAAACATTTTGTGCATATCATGTGTGCATTTTGTACATCAACCACTATCGGATCCTCTAAACATCCCCATACGGCCAAACCATACTAGATATTTAGTAGAACCCATTGATATATACCCCTAGTTGATTGTACTATGAAATCTCTATTGTTATGCCAGTATTCTTCCATGTAGAGTTGTTCTTCTACCACCACAAATTATCGACAAATGAGTAAGGTAGCGGATGTCATCGATACGGCTGTATCTCGAACATGGGAGGTGTATAAACACAATCGGGTACTTGAGCAATATATAATCGTTGAGGGGTATCGCATAGATATGTGTTAGATAACGCATAGCCTTCACAATTGGAGTCGGTCTCTCGATGCATCAACTGCTATCATTTTTTTGATGGGCAGATAGAAGTATACATTTCGTAGTAACTAAGGTAGTTCATATTATAGACCTCTTTGAATATCATAACTGATAATATCGCTATGACGTGTCTACAGTAGTTTGTTGTCAACTATTGTAGCAATGGAGTATAGCGTAGTAGAAGATAGGAGATGGATAGCGTCATGATGACAGTCTTCGAGAGAAAAAAGTGAGCGATGAGCGGCGAAGCCGCTTCAACTCACAAAGGTTACTACCTAACAAGTTACTTGGGTAGTTACCTTGCTTATTATTAGGTACACATAGTGTACCTAAACCATATCCATGAGTAGGTATTGATTGCTACTAACACTCTCGCGTCCTCGTCCTATTTATATATCATGTGGCCACCCGTAGTAACAAACGTCAAAAACAAAGCTCTACTACCGTCATTCAAATCACTGATTTCCCCGATACCGCATTATCGAGTGTATCATCATATTTAACAAACATCATGTCTAAAATTTTGCTGTTGCTTGGCAATTACCTCCACACAACAACCTGACTCCTCAATTAGTAAAGCAATCATGACTCAGCATCATTGGTATTGGGATAGTATAGATATGAATGATATGAAAGATTTGTTTGGTGGTGAAATTACGGATGATAATATAAGATGGCTATTGATTTGTACCAATGCAGTACATCATTTGAGGACATTAAAGTTGACGAATTGTTTGGGCATTACCGGAGTGGGGTTACAGCCTCTTGCTGGTTCAGTGGTATTAGAAAGTATTGATTTGACTTTAGTTGGAGATAATAAAAGTCCTAACATCAATCCCGAACCTCCGATATCCGCCGAGATAGTTGTTCCGATTCTAGAAAGTATTATCGATATGGAGGAGAGTGTATTGTTGAAAGTACAACTTCCCAAGAAGTGGCGAGTTGAAAAGAGTGATATACTGACCAACTTTTTACGAAAGTTTGGTAGAGTATTAGTTGACCGTGAAATCGATTGTTGTGGTTATAATTGTGAAGAGATTTGTGGAGCAACACGAACAAGAAGTGGGGCGGGTAGTGCATTAGTTTGTTCTGATACGGAACAGAATCGGTACGGCATTACTACATTTGCTTGCTCAAAATGTGATAGAACGTATTGTACCAGCAGATGCAGAGATGACTGTCTAAATCATTTATGTGATGTGTGTGAAAGGTTCTACTGTGAACATTGTGCACAGAAATGAATTGGTGTTCGAATGATGATTGCCCAAATCATTGGACTTTCCCTTGCCATGCCTGTGCCAATGTTCTAATATCATGGTGAGTGTTAATTAAGGTTGAAGGGATGTTCAAATACTCATCTGATATCTTCCTTTATTCCTTCATGAATAGCGATGGAGGGTGCGGGGAATCGTTCTGCTCTTGGTGTGAGCCAGACTGGATTAAATGCCAGTCTGTGATATAAAACTTTGTGAGTTTTGCAGGGATGAAGATGGTGTACAGGGTGCCAAGGTGAGTGCACTAGAGTCAATTGCATGTATGGGGAATGTATGGATAACAATTCAAAGAAGGCTGAATGTGTAAAGACGTGCGCAGATTATGATGAGGGCTGCTGGGATGCATATTGCACTGACTGTCGAGTGAAGGCTTGTCAGAAGAAGGATTGGAAGAAATGCTGCCCCGAAGGTTGCCCCAGTTCTTGCGGCAGAAGTCGGAAAGCTGCGTAAAGAAAATGAGAAGTTACGAGAGGGGGGAGGCAAGTAGATTCTATACTTGTATGATGGTATGGTGGTATGTTAGGTATGCTTCCTATTGATCTTTAAGTTGGACTTGAAGATGATGATTATTAGTTTGTTTGGGGGAGTTGTCATTGTCATTGGGGGTTGTCTCTTTGTGTCATTGCTGTTGCTGGTTACTGGTTGTGCATATGTTATGTACTTTTTGACTCTACTTGAGTGAGCAGTCTCACAAGATGTGAGCCAGTATAATGGGGGGCATATCTCTAGTTCTAGATGTACCTAGATAATCTAGATAACAGTACACTGTCTAGGTTCTATTTCTATGATACTATAAGCGGCCTCATCGTATCCTCAACTTAACTATGACCAAGAGAAGAGCTCTAGACTCCTTCGGAGTCGTTGGATTTGGATGAGCTATCGTCGTACTCGTACGACTTCCCTGTAGTAGATCCTATCTGTCTACTATATTGGGGCTACAGGCTACATCATCTTGTCTTACCGCCGGTCTAAATCAAAACATCTAAACATCGAACAGATCTCACTGGCGGCAGCAAAAATACCATGCCCGGAAAGGATACCCTTCGGTGCTGAGATCGAAAATTCGAATATTTGGGCGATATCTCATGTAGAATTGTTAGTAGAATTGTACCAGGATATATCGCTAAAAGCGAATAGGGCAAAGATTCCCTAGATGCTTTACCAACGGCTCTTTCGTAATAATTGCGGAGAGGTCAAAAAACTGCCACCATCTCGCTTAAATCAAGCAACAACAAATATCCACGTGCTACAACCAACTTCACCATCGCATAAATTACATCCAGGCCCCCAACAACATAGCCTTGCAACAGATTGTAGTAACGACTGCTGCGAATTGCAATACAATATACCAAGCCCAGCTAATCAACAACCTCCAACAATCATGTACGATGAAGGCATTGAAATCGATGATCATATCATCAACTCCGGCGGCGGTCGATCACTGCACTCCAATCGGTCTACCCTAAACAACAACAGTCAGCTCACCCAATACGATGACTCATCAGCCCAACAATACATCGGCGGTGGCTCTTCCTCTACTGTCGACGACGATGATACCGCCGCTAATGAAACAACAACAGTCGGTCTACCCAAACATCGTCGTCGTATCACCAACAAGAAGAAGTTAATCGGTTTCATATCAGTATTAGCAACAGTATTTATCGTTGCAGTAGCTGCCGGTATATCATCGGCCAACTCCAAAAGGAATAATAATAATTTAGCAACCTCTGCAATAGTTGCATATGCAGATGAGGAAGATGAGTGTGGAGGAACGTCGAGTAAGGCATCGAAGAGTGCACCGTCGGTTGGAAAAAGTGGCAAGGTAAGCAGCATCTCGTGTAGTTTTGGATTGAATGATGTGGTGCATTGTGATTGTGATGATATTGTTTTACACTGTTACTATTGTTGCAAATACTAACCCTCCCGACCTCCTATCTCTCTTGGATATGCTCGTTACCGATTCCCTAACACTAATAGTCTGGACCAACGGCACCATCTAACGGTAAATCGGGGAAGAGTGGTCTGCCATACCGCGTCCGTCGTAAGTTGAATGAGCCATGGGTGGAAGATGGTGATGGTCAACTCGGTTATGGACGATACAACGTGGCCGGCTACTCGAACGATATGGGATATTTAGATATTTTATCACACTCGAGTAAGAGTGGAAAGTCAGGACCTACGTCACCTTCCGAGGGTAAGAGTGGCAAGTCTGGTGGACCTTCTTCTGGTAAGAGTAGTAAATGCAAGAAGTTCTGTACTAACAGGCCAACTGGAAGTCCTACACAAGTGGTAAGTTGTTCGTTATTGTTGTCTTTCTATGGTGGTATCCCTCATTCTAAAAAAAAGTACACATCTTGTGCACTTTTTGAGAAGATGGACCCTATTGTATTATATTCATTGCAAACCAACTCATTTGACATATTCTATCTCTGTCTTATCTCTCTCTTATATATCTCTCACTTGTGGCATATCACAGCCCACATCCAGTCCCAGTACTTCACCCTCGAAAGCGCCGACTTCGAGCCCTACGTCTGAGGTAAGCTGCTTCTCTTGTTGTTGTTTTGTGTGTGTATGTAAGATGTGTGCTGCTTTGCTGTGCCGCGTCGAGTCTATCTCTTGAGTCGAGGATAGTATTTTCACAGCCGTCATCTCAAACATGCACTAACTCTTTTTGACTCTCCTCTCTTTACATCATATTCGTCTCACAGCCGTCTCAGTCACCTTCAGTATCGCCGACTTCGAGCCCTACGGCGGAGGTAAGCTGCTTCTGTTGTTGTTATGTGTATAAGATGTGTGCTGCTGTGCCGTGTTGCGTCGAGTCTATCTCTGGAGTTGAGGATAGCTTATTATCACAGCCGTCATCTCAAACATGCACTAACTCTTTTTGACTCTCCTCTCTTCACATATCATTCGTCTCGCAGCCATCTCAGAGTCCATCAACGAGTCCTAGCAAGGCACCATCCAATTCGGTAAGTGTTGTGGTATTCGTTTTCAATCAAATACATATCATACAGTTGAGGCTGAGGAGAATGACAGACCACCTTGCAAAACTTTCAATTTGACTCACATGATATGTTCTTTTTTCAATCTCTCACAGCCATCGGAAAGTCCCACCCGAAATCCCACGGGCACACCGACGAATGTGCCTACGTCATCTCCTACAAAGGCTCCGTCGCAGTCTCCAACGTCGTCCCCTACAAAAGCGCCGTCGCAGTCTCCATCAACCAGTCCAACTCAGTCGCCATCGACCAGTCCATCAAAGTCGGTAAGCATATTTTTACTTTTTTGTGGTATCCTTTTCTGAAATATGTTTTTTAATACCCTCACTTGATATGATCCATCTCCTCTATTAAAACCCAATTAATATATACTACCACAGCCCACATCCAGTCCAAGTTCATCTCCTTCAAAGAGCCCTAGCAAAGCAGTAAGTTAGTCTTCTTCTTCTAACTTTTTTGCGGTATCCTTTTTTAAACTAACACATGATATGTTCTTTCAACTCATATGATATCGCAGCCAACATCCAGTCCAAGCTCATCTCCCACGAAGGCACCGTCTACTTCACCGACGAACACTCCAACTGGGGCTCCGTCTCTTAGCCCAAATGATGCAGGTGGTGTGTGTGATATCATTGATGAAACCAATGATATTGGTATCCCTGTCGATTGTACAGGTGATGGTGCATCGAAACCATACTGCTGCAAGAGAGATTCCGGTGCAGGCAATGAATTGCTTGGCAAGTGTACTCCGTCAGGTTCCGTATCAAGTTGTAAGGAAGGACCCGCTTCACCTAATACATGTGAGCAGCTACCTTCAGAAGAGGGTGGGTCGGTGACCCCTTTCCCATGTACTAATTCAACAACAGTTTATGAAGCGGAAACCTATTTGCCTGGTTTTGAAGTAAGCTTCAGCACAACGCACACAGGGTACACTGGAAGTGGTTATGTGGACTATGGAGATGCGGGTTCTTATTTAGAGTTCACTGGTGTAAGTGGAGTAGTCGGGGAAGGGACCCCGGCGGAGGACGGAGGTAGGTGCTCATTCAAAGTACGCTTTGCTAATGGAAGTGGTGCTGCTCGTCAAGCTACTGTTCTTGTGAATGGTGATGAACCCAAACTAGATGGTAACCCAGTCTCGGATGTACTACAGTTCGCTGATACTGGAGCTTGGACAAGTTATACAGAATCAAATACCATTGGGCCCTTCAATTGCAACATGGATAAAACCAACATTATTAGGATCACTGCTGGGCCAGGTACTCCCGGGCCGAATTTGGACAATATGGAAGTAACCATTTCGAGTCCCTCAGGTGAAGGAGATGATGATATTGTCTGTTGTGTTATTGGAAAAGGAACTAGTAGCAAGTATGGAACATGTACATTTCTTTCTGCTTGTGATGAAGGAAATTTCCCTGATGCCCCTACCTCATCACCAACATTTGATGAATGTGAGGAACCATCTTCCAAGTCTGGCAAGAGCGGTGCCCCCTCGAATGGTAAATCTGGTAAGAGTGATTCAAAGCGTAGGCTTGGAAATGAAGGTATCGTACCCTATGGAATGTAAGTAAAGAGAAGTGAGAGATATATGAGCTTAAAAGTATATCGAGATGTGAATAGTGAGAAGTGAAGTGTACAAGCGAGTTTATATGTTAGAGAAGATGTCAGATCGTTCGTACCTCTTTCAGAGGTGCTGTTTGGAATGATACATGACAATGTGAAAAGAAGAGCTAAATATGTGTTTAGGAGAATATATCTTGTCACTCGTACCCTCTCTCGGGGTGCTGTTTTGAGTGATTATAAGACGACAAGAATAGGTGTTTAGAGAATGTCCTGCTGTAGAGATGAAAAGAGTATAGATGTTAACGACTTAAGAAGAACTCTATTACTCAGTGTCAGCCTACCACTTCTTTGATACAATAAATTAGTATCATTCCTGATACGATATAAGTCTAAGCGACATATACTCGAACTAGAACTATCTTGAAAGATCTTGAAGATGAAGAACAGAGAGGCGGCAAGGTATCTATATTGCATCCACTCTGTTCATCAAGTATCTCAACATTAGTTAGTAATGGTGCACCTGACAGCGATGCAAACCCATATGGCCCAAGTCTGATTCGATCCCTTGATCATTGAATCAACTCGTAGCACTTGATTCTCAGTTTCTATTCCATGTGGAAGCTCAAAAAAGATATCTCAATAGTGAAAAGTGAAGATTACTGAATTAGTTGTTATGCGATGCTGCTACCTATGTTTACGTATACTCTCGTTGGTATACTGATACTTTAAATTCCCTGTTGATAATATAGTGATAGTGCTGCTTATCATATCCAACAAACCGTTGGGTCGTTCGTCGAGAGTTTCTACAGATATTATCTCCACAAAGAACTAAGTGTCAATTTGAGAGTTTTTTATAATTGAGAACCTCTCGTTGAAACAAAGATTATACTCAACTCAACTGTACTACAATACACTGAACAACAAATATGAAGAATCTACTACTATATATAAACGGATTATGTCTATCATCAATATATGTAACAAGTCCATTACTACTATCATCGTTATATAATAAGGATGTTAATTTACGTCCATTATCTGTTCATGATGCTTTGTTAATGACAACTACAACTGCTAAGAAAGCAAGCAAAGTACAGACTGATGCTATTGTTGATACTGCTAATAGCACTTCAACAACAATAACATCAATATTAAACGCCTCTGAAGATAGTAGTACTCATGATAATAGTGTCGGGACAATATCAACAGATGTTACAAACAATCAAAACATACCAACAGCAACAATAAGTAGTTTCGTATATCTACTTACATCCTACATAGTAGGTAAAGCTATTGGTCAATATCTATTCACAAAACGTACAAGAATCTCATTAGTAATACGAGGTATACCATTACTTGGTAGATTACTACAACAGTCTAGAGGTAGTAGGATACTACCACCATGGAGAATAGCATGTATAGCTGTATCTATTTTAGTGAGTTTAGTAATTATAACTGGAAAGTCCGCGCGTTAGTATTTGTGTTATTTTTATGAATTTATGTGTGTTCAAATATGAAAGTGTTTTGAGATCTGAGTGCTTCATTTATTTGGCCTTTATGTATCTTTTATTTGATTGTCTTTGCAAAAGCCGTATTGCACTAACTTAGAGTTACTATCATCTTCATAAACCGCTAAAACGCGCAAACTTCCAGGGTTTGGGTTTGGTATAGTTACTTTATTTGGGTATATAATGATTAGATTTACGAGTGGTTTGTTGATTGGTATGTTGATTTGTTGGAATGATGAACAGCAGCAATATGCCAATGGAAGTAGAGAAGACACTGCTGACATTGATCAACAACAACAACAACAAATGGAGGAAGGACACTCATTGCTATCTAGAACAACATATTCTAATGAAGAAGAAGATAACTCATCGTTAAAAGAGGAGAGAACTCTACAACAGTTGTCAGAAAAGTCATGGTTAAATTATTATCAAATCATGGGAATTGCAACCTCAGCTCTTCTATCTGGATGTTTCTTTTATACATTCAATTATCTATACGCATCATTCTACAACAATGAGAATCACTCTGAACGGATATATGTATTGGTATTACTTGTTGGAATAAGTGGTTTGGTTGATCGGCTTTTGTTTCGATATAATTGGAAGAATCGACCAACTTCTTTTGGTAGTGGAGGTAGATTATCTTCTTCGCCACCCCGCAATAAGGGAGGTGATAGAGAGGTTGAGATTGAAAGTGATAGATATATGAGTATTAGTCAAAGTTCATCAACACTAAGTCGACGAAAGCAGGTTGGTAGTAGACATTTACAAAGATCATCAATGTTTGGTGAAGAGCAACAGAGACAACGATTGAATTCCAATAGTACAAATCCAAGTGATGAAGATGAATTCTTTGATTGTTTAGATGATATTGAAGTGGATGAGTCTTCTTCTTCTCCTAATACAACACATGACGACATTGAAACTGGAGTATCAAGAGTAGCAACAGCAACTACCACAAAACAGAATGAGAATCAAATTGCAATCTATTCCCAACGAAGGGTAATTTACCCAGATGGATCACCAGCCTATATCCAAGCAGGTGAAAGACATTCAACTATACCCGGTGGTTATCTCCAATTATACAAAAATAACACCACCAAGGCTCAAGCAAAGTATCAAGCAACACAAGAATGGCGTCATCAAAAACAAATACAATCGATACATTCACGTCCACATACTTGGTTTCCAAAGATTAAAGTAGCATATCCACATGTTATACATGGATATACATTAGATGGTATGCCAGTTGTATATGAATCACCCGGTCGAATGAATTTAAAGGAGTTGTTTAGGAGTGGATGTTCAGTTGATGATATGTTATTCCATTATTGCTATTTAATGGAATATCTATCAAATTTAGAGAGTATATTGACAGAGTTGCATGAGAATGATAATGAAATGGAAGAAGGAAGGAGGAGTAGCGATGACGATGATTGGCAAGATGAATTGGCAGGATATGCACATACCAAACAAACTAGATTACAGAATGATCCTGTAACATTTGGATTTTGTGTTATTATGGATGTTCGGGGTGCCTCACCGACGTCTCTGTCTGGTGATGTGTTAGTTTACCTTAAACGTGCGGGTGATACCAACTCATCGCATTATCCGGGTAGTCAACAGGTCTGTGTTGCGGTGCATGCCCATTGGATGATGAGTATGGCATTTAATGTTATTAAAAGTACCATGCCGGCATCTGCTAAAGTTGACTTGTTATCGAGTACAGAGACAATGGAGGGTGGATTAAAGAAGCACATTAGTGAAGATCAGATACCGGTAGAGTATGGTGGGAAGAGTAGATTCAAACTGGGTGAGCATCCGTTTGAGGTTGGTTTACGACAGTTAGTAGAACGACAAGGCGAGATACCCCCAACTGCGGCATCAGCTCCGCTCGGGTCAGTCTATGATGAGCATAGCTTGGAAACTCCGTTGAGTGATGTTACTGAATCGCCCCGCAAATTACCTACAGGTCCATATCACATGCAGTCATCATCCAGCCTTCCATTAGATGGAGGTACCACAACTCTGAAACGAGATAGTCCAACTTCTACACCTGAACGAAGCTCTACGACAAAGGAATGGGATGGCTTAGGACAGGATAGTATATTCATGGTTACATCAATATTACAATTCGTCATCTATTTCATAATAGGATCACTTGAAGTGGTTCTACCGTATTGGATAATAACTCCACCATCAAATGGTGGGATGGGGTATGAACCACAAAGAAGTGGCACTACCATGTTCATATCATGCTTGATTATTACATGGCTGAACAAACGATCAAGATTCTCCAAGTTGGCAAGACGTACCATTGAAAAGTCGGCATTGAGAGGATTTAGAATTGGTATTGGATCAACATGCTTCTTCTTAATGTGTGTTGGTTTGATACCATATGTGGCATTGAATCCAGTCAAATCAAATTGGGCATTGACTTGCTTGTCGGTGTACCTTTCAATCATCTTTTTAGGTATATCACTTTGCATCATATCATTAGAATGCCTTCGTGGTATAGTGGGAAGATCCTCGATGGAACAGAGAAGTGGAAGCTCAAGGAGCTCCTTATGGGGTCGTATAGCAGGCTACCTCTGTGTGATGCCCATCTTTCGGTGGTCAACCTTCAACGAGCTATCTTTCCCATTGAATTCTTCCTTTACATTATGTATATTGGCTGGTGTATGTTGGTTACTCTACATTATATCCTTTTCACTCCATACTGCTCCCTCTTCCAACACTGATAACACGAAGAAGAAGGAGTCACAATTTATGAGTGCCATTTCTATATGGGTATCGTTTGGTAAAGAAGTATTGGTAGTAACATCATCGGATATTAGATTTCTATTAAGTGAATTGCTCTCTAGTGGGAAAGGCGGTGGTCATCGTACTGTTTGAGAGGCAGCAAAGAGTGGGAAACAGTCATGAGGAAGCAAGGCTTTTATCTAGTATCCTAGGATACCGGATTGTTGCGCCAAAAGTAAAACTGCCTCGCGTCATTTCCTTTCCTATCTCTGCCTTCTCTCGAACTGCCTCCTCCTATTACCCGATGATGGCAATAAGAACAATACACAACACTCATAATGTTGCCTGAGCGGAGTAGTATTGCATTGCCTCGATTAATAGCTCATGGTACACAACCATTATGAAACAACAAATAATGAAGAAGTGAGCTTTGATAATGATTATTGCAACTCTCCCTTTGTCAATCAATCTTCAATTGAGATGGTAGCCAATGTTGGTATCATAACGATACTTCTCCTCGTTATCGTGGGTGTCATTAGTGCAGCTAATGGGAATACTAACCTCCGGAGATCAATTGCAACAGAGGACGATGAGCTGCCTTTTACTACTGCCACATTAAATGATAATGATACTAATAATACCAACAACTATAAGCACTACTCTCCGACAAGTAGAAAGACCAACAACAAGATACGGAGTCTACATGTCAGTGCAAATCATAGAAGATTAGTATTAGACGGTTTGTTGGTACACGATAATGAAGAAGGTCGTGATGAGGAGACAGTTAGTACAGTCGAGAATGAACGTGAATTAGCCTACTACAGATACAATGGCATATGTGAGGAGAATGGACAATTCAAATTAAAGTTTCAAGTAACAGTAGATAGTGACCTTAGTGCTGATGAGACAATAGAACAATTGAATACCTTCTACAAGGAGTATGTTTCGGAATTCAATCCTAATGATTACAATAATGTTGAGATGATTTACTATTCAAGTCTACAGCCAACAGAAGAAGAGGGAAATTTCATCCTATGGATCGATGGAGATTGCATTGGCAATGTAGATCCAGCTGTATTCCTTTCTAGTGTACATGAATTCCTCACTGCAGACAACAATCTCAGATCTACACTCGGAGAGGTATCAGTGATGAATTGCAAGAGATTTAGAAATAGTTTCACTTGCAGTACTCCTGTCGTTCCATGGGTATCTGATGCTACAGCATCTACACCAGTTACAAGCACATCATCTACTACGGCTTTAGCAAGCACATCTTCTACCACGGTGGAACCTATTACGACATCATCTACACAAGTACAGGCAGCCACATCTACACAGCCTCCTCCTATTAGTACAACATCCTCATCTACATCAAACAGCATCACTCAGGCTGGGTCTGTCCAGACCGCGGCTACACCTTCCCAAACTGTCACACCAACCCTCTCTCCAGTGACTAATGAACCAACAAAGAATCCCAGTCAATCACCAATCACAGCGCAACCGACTGAACCACCGACTGAGCCTGCCCTTGACTGTCCAGGAACACTTGATAAGTCAAAAACGATTGACTCGAGTGCTACTCTTTACTATGCTGTCGTGCCATCTTCTAACGGATTCGATAATGGAATAATGTGTGGTAGACTAGAAGTAGCAAACCATGACGGTTGGATTAGTTTAGGTTTTTCCACAACGGGTAGAATGAAAGATAGTCAGGCCATAGTTGGTATACCTGACACTGACAGTATTAAGAAATATGACTTGGCCATTAATCAAGCGTATCCAATGGCTGAAGATAAACAGACCTTACGAGACATATCCATCGATACAAATGGTGGCAAAACGTCAATGTCATTCACGAAATTACTGAAAGAGGCTGGAGAAACAACAATCAAAGAAGAGGGTGATAACACCTTCCTATTTGCAAAGGGTGGGGCTACATTTGGATACCACTCGAGTCGGAGTGTCTTCACTCTTGATTTAAGTAGCACTCCAATATCAAGTGAATCTCCAACAACGGTCCCAACGTCTTACTCACCCACTTATGTGCCCACACAGTCTTTTCCGACGTGGAGTCCTACACAAATGCCTGTCGTTTAGATACGTATCGGGACGAGCCATGATGATACTGACATTGTATCGAAGAAGGGGTAGGCTGACACTAAGTAATAGTTCTTCTTAAGTCGTTAACATCTATACTCTTTTCGTCTCTTTCTCCTAACACCTATTCAAGTCGTCTTATTTCACTCTAAACAGCACCTTGTAGAGGGCACAAGTGACAAAGATACATATTATTCTCCAGTAAAACCTCAAATTTCTTCCATCATGTAAATCCCAAACAGCACCTCGGGCTGTAGAACATCACCCTCTTATATATTCATACAATGCCAAACAACCACTATAGAAACATTTCAAAGATGTCATACCACCACTTGATGGCTAAACTTGCCCAAGAGTTGGCAGAAAATCGATATTTTTTCCTGATC
>Ga0214477_100076_pt1 | contig 61165 bp, 31 predicted proteins | sample M1_20Mar14CPVII9_FD_165058 | JGI IMG/M metagenome (GOLD analysis project Ga0214477, IMG submission 165058) | Marine eukaryotic communities from Monterey Bay, California, United States - M1_20Mar14CPVII9sort6BwellC16 | ecosystem: Environmental > Aquatic > Marine > Unclassified | place: USA...
AGTGATGTTGTAGAGGCTAGCCTTCAAGTTCTGAACTAATTATAGAAATTTTGAACTAACTGTGAACTCTCTCCCTTTTCTTCTTCTTTTTTCCTTCTTTTTCCTTCTTTTCCTTACGGTGCCTCCACCAGCATATTCCTTAAGCCGCGTTGAGCGCTCCCATACGATGTTTCAACGGCGCTGTGGTACTATTATCAAGCCTATATGGCGTATGAATAGTCATAGAAGTCTATCGTCGTCTATGATACAGCGACGAGCTTTGTTGCAACGATATAATACAACACAATTTTCATCTACCAAAATTTGCTCACATCATGTGCACACTTTGTCTTTATACATCAATGATCTCCATAGCATTGACTATCGACAACAGCCATCACCCTTATATATCAATAATAGACAATACAGTCAATCATCTGCAATCCATCTTTCCAGCGGTGGTATCCAACAAGCATCTACTGCATCGCCACCAGTAATCTCCGAAGCACAAAAACGATCAGCAAACTTAGAATTAGATCGAATGGTTCATTCTACCTCACGTTTACTCTCCTTAGATCTTACTACATCAAACGATACGATATCAGAAGCAATACTAAACGAGGCACGAGTAGCAATACACTATTGGTCACGACGATGGTATATGCATTATCATCCAGGATTTGGTCGTAATGCCAAGAAGAGAAAGGCTGGTGGTGATTATACATTGACATTTGATTATCCGATTCACTCTAATGCCTGTATAACAACTAGCAGTATCACTAATGGTTCTACAAATAGCGATACCAACAATCAATTAACAACAGACGGGTCATACGGTGCCCAACAAGCAGAACTCCTCCTAAATTGGTCAATACAAAACAATCTAATCTCACATGATTTATTCAATAATACACATTTAAATGATGTATCATCTTATGAAATGGAGTTGAGTAAATCACCAAATTTAAATTTGGTAAATATCATTGATACTTATTTGTTGGATACTAGTTATCATGGTGTTGGAAGTTCAGCTTCTGATTACGATGGTTCTACGTCCTCATCAGGGTTAGCAACACTTGATAGTCTTGACGAAACATTTCACAATAACAAAATCCTACATCCAATCAGTTATAAATGCAACACGTATCCTAAAACAAATGAAGTTACTACATTCCCAATATCCAGACTATATCTATCCAGATACACTTAGTATTAAAGCTGAATTAAATGTATGGAGTAAACGTGCTATATTGGTAAGCAGACATGATTTAATGTATGGTGATGCAAGTAGTGTTGGTAAGTTTGGTACTGCTGGTAGTAGTAGCAATGGTGTGAGTGGTGGTGTTGATGGAGGTAAGAATGATCCAAGAGAACTACTAAAACAAATGGAAATGGAAGACTCCAAAACAAATGGAACTAAGTTATATGATGATAAATCATATACATTACAAGGATGCTTAGACCAAATGGAAGATATACTGAGAAAAACCGAGGAACAATATGTAACTACTCAAGATGAACGATTATTGCCAAGTTGTGATTGGTATAATCATATTTTGGGTACATGGGCACGTAGCTATGATTTACCAATTGCTATACAAAAGACTAAGGAGATATTGCATGGTATGGAAGTATATGATGATACCAAGAATCAATCTACATCATCAGCTACTAATATCACTGGCGAGAGTGACAGTGTCCGAAAGTGCTGGGCAAGTCCAAATCGAGTTAGTTATAATAGTGTTTTATATTGTCTAACACGTGATTCTGGAAAGAGTACAGCCAAGGAGGCACAGGTTCTACTCCAACAAATGAAAGATCGATACAACAACAACAAAAACATCGATGTAAAACCTGATGAGGTAACATATGGGTCAGTATTACATGCCTTAGCTCAAGCCGGCATGGGATATGAAGCCGAAGATATCCTTCTTTCACTTGAGGATGATATGGATCGTGATGCCAATGCCATCATACCATCATTGACAATATACAATTCAGTATTAAATGCATGGGCAAATAGTCATCAACATAACGCACCGTGGCGTGCCGAATCAATACTTGAACGGATGAAGATATTAACATCAACGAAGAAGAATATACATGTCGAACCTGATTCGATTAGTCTATCAACTGTAATGATGTGTTATTCACGTAGTAAAACACGCAAGGGTGCCGAACAGGGTGAACAATTGTTAAATGAGGCAATAGACATGTATTCCAAGGGTAATACAAGGATGAAACCTGATTCAATAATGTTTAATTGTGCCATACAGGGATGGACGAACATTAGTGGTATTGAGAAGGAGCAGGGTAGTTCAAGGAATAATGTTATACCTGCCGAACGAGCGGAGCGGTTACTTCACAAAATGATGAATGATTCGAATATAGATGTCCGGCCTGGTGTACAGACTTTTAACATTATACTTGATTGTGTAAGTGTTTGATATTATGTGTCATAAGATATGTAGTTTGTTTAGCCTTGAGCCTGCACGTATCCTAACTTCTTCCTTTCTTTGTTGTTTCAGTGGGCAAAGAGTAAACAAAGAGACAGTGCAGAAAGAGCTGTTAAGTTATTAAGAGATATGCCAAGCTACAATGTTGTCCCAGGTACGTGTGTCTACTTTTGTTTTACTGTCCCTAAGTACCTCTGTCGAATGTCATACACTCATACTTTTTTATCATCATCTCTTATATCGTAGATGAAGTTTCATACAACTCAACATTACATGCCATGGCAATGTCAAAAGAAGGAACATCCTGGGTGAAATGTGCAGAAGATATGTTCCAAGAAATGAAGGATAACAACGTGCCCATTAGTCAAATTACATATCATGTACTTATGAACATCTATGGCAAAAGCAAGGATGTTAATGGTGCTGTCAAGGTAGAAGAATTACTCCGAAGCATGGATCATACGGATCAATTCAAACCCAGTGAGTTCTCATATAATATATGTATGGACGCTTATGCAAGACGTGGGGATCATAGAAAGGCTACAAGTCTTCTCGAGGAGATGATATCCTTGGCTGATCAAGGGAATAGAGAGTTCCAACCCACAATACATAGCTTTGCATCTGTTGTGAATGCATTGGCAAAATCCGGAGATGCGGATGCAGTACCTCGTGCAGAAGCAATCGTTCAGAAAGTAGAGGATTTAGACTATGTATCTTCCAACTCAATCCTGTATAATAGTCTCATTGACTGCTTGGTCAAAAGTAGACACAGAGACAATGCAGCCCAGGCTGAAGAAGTTCTTCTTAGAATGGAAGATATGAATCGATCTGGAAACTCAAATGTTCGGCCTAATTCATATGCTTATAGCATGGTTCTAACAGCCTGTGCAAGAAGTAAAGAACCAGGTGCAGCCGAGAGAGCCAACCGTATCATGCTAAGGATGGAACAGCTCTTTAAGGATGGTAATTCGGATGTCGTAGCAAACTCACGATGTTATTCAGCGGTCATCACTGCTTGGGCACGTAGCAATTCTCCCGATGCAGTTGATCATGCCTTTACACTAATTGATCGTATGGAACAGAATGGACGGGATGGTTCCCCTCATAGTAAGCCAGATGCGCATTGTTATAATGCTTGCATACATGCAATAGCAAAGAGTCAACAACGAGGCAAAGCTAGAAAGTGTAGAGAAGTCTTGCGACGAATGTCTGCAGCTAAAGATGATGGGTTTCACGAAGCGGCACCAAATCTGATTACATATTCTACAATATTAAATGGTGAGTGTACAGTTTGTTTCGACATAATCTCTTGCATGACTCCATCTCTAACTTATCATCTCGTACCTCAGCATGTGCATTCACAAGTGAAGATGATGATGAAGAAGGGAAGAAAGAAGCTTTTGACCTAGCTCGAAGTTGCTTCCAAACTATCCTATCATCGAAGGATATGGATCCCGATGTTTCGTCCTTTACTAACTTCTTTGTTGTTATTCAAAGACATCTCAAACACGGTCCTATTAGAGACCAATTTGCCGAGGCCATCTTCCACGAAGGATGTAAGCGAGGGAAAATGGGTAGACAGGTAATAAACAGTTTCAGGAAAGCATCGCCCACAGCTGCTAGGAAACTCTTATCAAAGTATAGAACGACATTTCCTCAAGAGTGGGGTAATAAAATCAAATATGACGGATATAAATCATTATAATTGAAAACAGTCTACACCCAAGCCATGGGAACTCCGGCAGCACAACATAAGTTTGTAATTATCATCACAGGCCCAAGACATACCCATCATTCATCCATCTGAGACAATTGAATGGCTAGGTAGTACATCGACAGATGATTTCGAGATAATGTTTTGATTAGCTCAATGTTAATCTACTACACAATAAACCGGAGTCGTTACTACCGGCCTCCTGTTTTATAATAATCAACCGGTGCAGAGTTACACAATATGAGGTAGGATTCTGCAGTCCTCTTTATCTACATCCCAAACTATTTTCAAGATTATAAACACCTCTGGTCCTATTTGACCATATGAATTACAAAGTATCAGAGAATCAAATTGCTCCGACAAGTTTCACATTAAGAAATAACAAAGATAAACATGGGGGGGGGATGCCTGATCTAGTGTACAACCAGCTCTAGTGACCGCCAGCAGTACGGCACGTATCAGTATCATCCACCCACTCACAATCTCCAGATGATGGTTGGAAATCGTTTGTGCACCACTTCTCTTTTGTACGAGAGGCACAACTTGCTCGTTGTTTAGTTGCAGTGGTTGTGCCGGCAGTTGTTGTGGTAGCCACAGTCGTTGTTGTAACCATGGGACGACACTCATCGTCCTTCCACTCACAATCACCTGTGTATGGTTGGAAATCGTTTAAGCACCACTTCTCCTTTGTACGAGATTCACAACTAGCCCTAGCTTTACAATCATCGTCTAGAACATCTCCATCTGGTGTCGTTCCACCAATAAGGACATCCATAGGATGTTCTCTCAAATGAGCTTCTACGGCCGGTGGAGGTAGACAGAGCTTCTTCCATTTCTTCTTGCCACTGTTACCTCCCTGAAAGTGGCATAAACAGTCAACTGGCTCTAGTGTCTCAGTCGGAGATGGTGAAGAAGTGGCAGTAGGAACCACTGTAGAGTCACTTGGTGTAGGCATCGTTGTAGAGTCACTCGGAGTAGGCATCGTTGTAGAATCACTTGGAGTAGGCATCGTTGTAGAATCACTTGGAGTAGGCATATCGGTAATACTAGTTGGATATCCTGTATATTGAAGAAAAGGAAACAATAGGATATGAGATATGATCATTTTGCGGCCGAAATAAAGTGTTTCAAGAAAACAAAACTTACCTGTTGGTTTAGCTGTCCATTTTCGTGTTGGACTAGTCGATGGCGATTGAGACGGATGCCTGCTTGGCTTGCCTGAAGGCGAGTCAGTAGGACGACCCGAGGGCGAGTATGACGGCTTGGCTGTTAAGATTAGTTTAAGGCAAGCAATTGATGATGAGAGATTCCTGTTTTATGCGAATGTAGAGAGCTTCATAGCAAGAAATGAAACTTACCTGTCCACTTCATCGTTGGTTTAGACGAAGGAGAATGACTTGGTTTTCCTGACGGCGAGTCAGTGGGACGACCAGAGGGCGAGTATGACGGCTTAACAGACCATTTCATCGTTGGTTTAGTCGAAGGGGAATGACTCGGCTGTGAGTTGATAAAGAGCAAAGAGTGAAGGACATAGGGTTGAGTGAATGTATTGTATTAAGTTGACATATAATTACAAACAAAGATGTATCTTACCGAACGAGATGGTGATCGAGACGGACTCAAGGTCGGATCTGTCTGCGGTGACCGAGATGGACTCCAGGACGGTTTATATGTCGGCTTGGCCACTGGAGACTTGGAAGGCTGAAATGAAAGAATTGAACATATCCGTGTGAGGAAACGTGAACAGTAAAGATCGACACAAAACAAACATCTCTTACCGAACTAGTTGGGTATTTGGTCGGCTTAACCGGCTTAGCCGTAGGCGAATGAGATGGACTTGAGGTTGGCTCTTTCTCAGGAGACTTCGTCGGATACTTCGTAGGCTTGACTGGCTTAGCCGTAGGCGAATGAGATGGGCTTGAGGTCGGCTCTTTCTCAGGAGACTTCGTCGGATACTTTGTCGGCTTAACCGGCTTGGCCGTAGGCGAATGAGATGGACTTGATGTTGGGCTTACGCTAGGTGACAAAGAGGGAGATTTCGAAGGACTGTGACTAGGTGCCTGTGTAGGGTACTTCGTCGGCTTGACTGGCTTGGCCGTAGGCGAATGAGATGGAGAAGCAGACGGTTCCTTGCTTGGGCTATGCGATGGAGATTGACTTGGAGATGACGTGGGCTGTGGGACGAACGATAAGAGAGATGAGAAGTGAGTGTCCTGTATGTGATCGATTGTAAAATGGATACGGTATCCTTTTTCAAAAAATGCAGACACAAGATATGTTCAAGATGACTTTAAAACTTACCTCTTTCGTTGGCGATGCACTTGGAATTGCCGATGGTGACTTAGATGGAGAAACAGACGGCTCCTTACTTGGGCTCTTCGAAGGAGATAAGCTTGGACTCTGAGTCGGCTGTGACACATGATGTGAACAAAAAAGAAACAAGAAAAGTGAGTCGATGTTGTGATGTAAAGAAGCATAGACTCAATATCTACAGCACAGGACATCCACACAAAGAAGCTTACCTTCTTTGACGGAGATCCAGTAGGGCTATATGAGGGAGAATGCGTAGGACTTGAGGTGGGCTGTAGAGAAGAGAGTGAAGAGAAGAGAGTGGAGTTGAGTAAAAAATATATGGTATCCTTTTTCCAAAATTTCTCTACTATAAGATGTGTTCAAGAAAGAAGCTTACCTCCTTTGTTGGCGATTCCGTTGGATAGCCTGTAGGCCCAGGAGTCGGTACCAAACTTAAAGTTGGCTCAGACGATGGTTGACTTGAGGGCTCTTCACTAGTCGTTGGCACACTTGAGACTGATGGTTCAGAAGATGGTTGTTCAGAGGGCTCACTTGAAACACTCGGTTTAGAAGAAGGTGACATCGTAGGTGAATGGGTTGGACTAACCGAAGGCGATTGGGTTGGCTGCAGATGCGAGGAGGAAAGATTAGTATGAGTCAAAAGTATCCTCAAAAATACATAAGATACCTGAATACTGAAAGTATCTTACCTGCTTTGATGGCGAACCAGTTGGTGAACCAGTGGGCGAAACTGAAGGGCTCTTTGACGGTGATCCAGTAGGGCTATACGAGGGAGAACGGGTAGGGCTTGAAGTGGGCTGTAGTTGAATGAGGAAGAGAAGATAGTGGAGAGTTTTGAGAGTTGAAAAAATATGGTATCCTTTTTCCAAAAGTGCTCATAAGATGTGTTCACAATTTACTTACCTCCTTTGTAGGTGAACTAGTCGGATATTTCGTGGGTAGTTCAGTCGGTTCCAAGCTGATTGATGGCTCAGACGATGGTTGACTTGAGGGCATATCACTAGTAGACGGTGCAATAGAGACTGAAGGTTGAGATGAAGGTTCAGCCGAGGGTTCACTTGAGACGCTTGGTTGAGACGATGGGGACATCGTAGGTGAATGACTTGGGCTTGATGTCGGCTGTTAGATGTTTGAAGAAGAAAAAGAAAGAGTATAATCAGGTAAAGAGAGGGAAGAGAGTGGTTAGAGCAAGTTACAGGAAAAGATGATGAATATCGGTATCTTTTGGTATCCTCAAATTGTGCACAAGATGTGCTAAATGTACTTACCCCCTTCGTTGGTGAATGGGAGGGACTTGCTGTCGGATAGTCCGTTGGTGACACTGAAGGCGAATGGCTTGGGCTTGTCGAAGGCTATGAGAAATGAGAGAGAGAGAGAAAATGAATGAGTTGAAAAATCGGTATCCTGAAATTGTTCACAGATGTGCTCATATGTACTTACCTCCTTTGTAGGTGAATGGGAAGGGCTTGCCGTCGGGTATTCAGTTGGTGACACTGAAGGTGAACGGCTTGGGCTTGATGTAGGCTGTGAGAATTGAGAGTAGAGGCAGGGAGTTGAGTAAAAAATGAATATCGGCGTCTTCCTCAAAATCAAAATGACATAAGATGTGTTCAAACAAATGTGCTTACCTCCTTCGTAGGCGAGTGGGAAGGGCTTGCTGTCGGATACCTCGTAGGAGATAGGGTAGGGCTGCTAGTCGTTGGCTCGTTAGAAACAGAAGGCTCAGACGAGGGTTGACTAGACGGTTGACTTGATACACTCGGCTCTGATGATGCTTTCACAGTAGGGCTCGCTGTTGGTGAATGGGAAGGCGAGCCACTTGGGCTTTTTGACGGCGATCCAGTAGGACTAAGTGAGGGAGAATGGCTAGGGCTTGAGGTGGGCTGTAGTTGAATGAGGAAGAGAAGGCAGAGAGTGAAGAGTAAAGGTGAGAAAAATATGGTATCCTTTTTCCAAAATTGTTCATAAGATATTCAAATCAACTTACCTCCTTTGAGGGTGAATGGCTTGGGCTTGATGAAGGAGAACGGCTTGGTGAACGGGAAGGTTTCCATCCCATAGTAGGCTGGTGAAATCAAACAATACAATACGAGAAGAGGATGTGAGTTTTGATCATGTACACAAGATATGTTCGGAAATGAACAAAGGTCTTACCTTGTGTGTAGGCCTTTTAGTCGGATTCTTCGTGGGAGGTTTCCATCCAGACATCATTGTTGGTGGTGGAGTGGGCTTCCACATCATGCTTGGGGGAGATTGCTTCTCGGACTTGGAGGAGGAGCCATGGGCCTATGAGATTACATACGAGTATGGAAGGCAGTAGAGTGAGTTGTGATGAGACGATGATCTCCATGCACAAGTTTCAAATGAGAAACAATACAATATATGCCCAACTTACCCATGGAAACTTCCCCATGATTCCGGGGCGGCCATTACGGGAAGTATCATCAGTCATATTCTTTGGCTATATCAACAAAGTAAAGAAGAAGATGATGAATCACAAGAGGAGTGAGATTATATGATACAAAAGATATTGTATACACAGGACTACACGTTCACATACTCACCTCTTGAACACAATAGTTCACGTGTTGTCTAGCTCTACCACTACATCCGGGAACTTGCATACCAGCATGTCCATTAGTCTTGAAACATTTCAAACTGTTCTTACAATCGGAATCAACTTCACAATGTCCTTTACACATTCCATACGACTTGTGGTTTGACCCTGACTTGCCACCCTTTCCGTGATAGTTCTTCTTGTTCTTAAGTTTCTTGCGTGGCATGTAGCAGTAACCCCAACCAGGTGCGGGCGTGCCGCTACATCCTGGCACTTCTGGAGCTCCCATTGAGCACATTAGGGCACCCTGATAAGGATAGAAGAGAGAGAGATGAGAAGGCAACAGGGGGTATCAGAAGACGATCATCAATCATTGGGCAGTAGTATAGAATGAAATAGTAGTATACTAGCATATCATATGAACAATGTAACGTACCATACAATCATCATGACTCTTACAACTTCCATGGCATCGAGGTAACTGGTGTCCTGATCCGCCTCCAGCACCCGACTTGCCAGACTTACCACCAGCGGCCCAGAAGAACCTATTCCTAAACCTTAAGTCTCGATCGGTGATGGGATGAGTGTCGTCGTCGATTGTTGCCGCCGGGGGAGAAGTTTGTAAGCTCCGTTGAGTTAATGTTGATGAAGAGTTGGGATGATCAATGAACATGGTAGCGGCTGGAGGAGTTGTTCGTAGTAGTAGTTGTTGTTGTTCATTATCCAATGCAGTACTACTACCGATGATGTATGCAAGGAGGAAGATTGGTAGGTGGGTTAAACGTTTGACCTTTGTCATCATTGTTGATAATGATAAAACAATGGAGGTATAGTTGTATCGATATCGATGTTAACGAGAGAGAGTAGTAGTCCACAGCTTATTGCAATGGAAGACGGTATAGACGAGACGATAAGGTTTGGTTGCACCTGATCAACAAATGAAATTTGTGAGATTTATATGCAATGGACTAACCACATGCATTGTGTTTACTGTACTGCCGATGCAACGTAATGTAGCATCGGCAGTATGAAATGATGGCGAACAATATGCATTGCATTGCCTTCTCAACAAACAATAGCGCCCAGAGGTGCCTGTCAGTTGTATTGAATTCTAGCCCATTATATGTGTGAGCAGTAAATTTGTATAGTTGAGCAGTATGGAGCTACTACTCTCTGTTATTTCTACTACAAAGGCAGTCGAGGATATGGCAATTACACTCATCGGAAAAGAAGATCCTCGACAATACACACAGTAAAGGCACGCCTACGGCGAACAAATAATGGCATGTTAGCAGTAGAATTGTACTGAGAGGCAGGGATATTTAAACTGCATGATTCTCCAACTGCCATTACATATCTACGGCCATTATATCTCACTTCTCGACACTCGATACAACTGGACATCATTGCCTTGAGTTGCAATGAGAATTTGCTGTACCACAAAAAGCTCGCGTCAAATGCACACACCACTAGAAAAAGGATAACGAATCGGCATCCACTGACTGCACCATGAATGCAACTAGACTGCCGCTATTATTTTCATAGTCATCGTTTTGATGGCAGAGACAGTAATGAATGCATACCATTCTTTGAAATATCAATGCATGCCGCCGGTATCCTAATTTTATGAGAGTTTGGCACTTTCGATTCGGTTTGCATATTTATTGCAATATAATAGTTCAATTGACTGTTCTTGATTAGTGATTAGCAGTACAATATATGGTATTTGGATATACACAGGGTAGTTAGATAAGTGTTTGTCGATCCCCGGAGTTTGATATTTAGAGATATTAGGTCACAAAACAACTCGTTTCTTGTCTTGCAAAAAAGTAAATCAGTACATAACAAAGATGGATATAATCGAGAAATCAAACACAACATTACTTAGTATAGAGCAGAATGATCCTAAGTTAACTCATCTAATTGTTGTTGGTCGGGATTATACTACTGAACACAAAGTTGCATGTTTCTGGCTGCATGAAGGAGCAGATGTGTCAAGACTTGGAAATGCCATTGCAAATAATACTCATTTAGAGTCAATAGACCTTCGTGGATCTTCAGAGTGGACCCTTGACACCAATGGACGCTTGACACCATCCCTCTTTGATGGATTACAACGAAATAATACCATTGAATCTCTTTCTTTGCATGGTGGTATTGGAATTGATATTTTGTATGAAATTGTGGCTATTAGTAGCAGCGTCACAAATATTACTTTATTAGAAAGTGATCTTAGAGGCGGTGTATTATCAACAGCCCTTGCTCAGGCTATAAGGAACTGTCCAAATCTAAAAGATGTCCTCATACATTCATGTAAGATTGATGATATTAGTTTAAAAGAATTTGCTTTGGGGATCAGAGGACTGTCATGTCTTCAAAGTCTTGAGATTATTAATGGTAGTATTGATGGTACTGAAGGTGCTAAAGCAATTGCAGCTTTATTCCAAGATCCTAATTGCATTATTACTAACCTTAATCTTTCTAGTATTAGGCTGAGTAATGAATCGATACAAATAATCGTTGATGGTTTGAGAGGCTACGCCCAATTAGACAAATTAGAACGTCTCAACTTATCCCACAACAGAGTCAAGAGTTCTAGTTGTGAATCAATCATTAACTTATTGCAAGATCCAAGCTGCAATCTTACCAGTCTTGATATTGGACATTGTGGAATTAACAATGAACCGGTTACAAAAATAATTAAGTCCTTGATTGGTAATACCAAATTGGAGCACCTTGGTTTATCCTACAACAAAGTCAGGATGTCTGGTTGTGAATCAATCATAGCCTTATTGGTACACCCGAATAGTCACAATCCTCTTCTTCGACAAAATACCAAATCTGATTGCAACGTCAACAAAATTGAACTTTCCGGATGTGGAATGGATAATATGTGTGCAGTATTCCTTGCAGGGTCCTTGGAGGGTAACAACAAATTGACATGTCTTGACTTATCTGACAACGAAGACATCACTGAACTTGGGTGGAGTGCCTTCTCTATCCTCCTTTCGTCGAATTGCTCCAACCATACATTACTCAGTCTTGGTGAACGCAATGGCAGCAGTGAAGACTTTTTGCCTTGCAATCTTGCATCCCTACTCAAACTAAACCGGGCTGTTGATATGGAACCTTGGTTTGAATTGGATTCCGAAGGTGATGAGAGGAATCTAAAAGCACTACCTTCTGTGATTGATTGGTTTGACCGCTGTGCTAGTCAATTGGCCCAAAATGGGGATGTTGAATATAGGCGAATCGTCAATAGTACCTATGCAAGGAAGCTCTCTGCAATGTTTCAATTTGCACTTGCTATGCCCCTGGAGTTTGTTCCGTCTCAGTCTGTTATGTTACGCCTTCACAAGGAAGCGAAGATTCAACTCAAAGAGAAGAGTCTGGAATTGGAAAGACAGATTGCTAGTAAGGAGGCAGAGATTAGGTCCATGATCAAGGCTAAGAAGGAACTTGACGATGAGATAAAGACTAAGAATGAGACAATCAAGAATTGGGCTTCGGACTCGGTTGGCTGAAGAAGGGATTCTATATTATGTAGACAAATGAGAGATATTTGCAAGAGGACAACAGAGATGATGGGATAGGCATAACTCCTGACATATAAACTAATACATAGAACAGACTAATTGATGCACAAATAACCTACTAACATTTAAATTCTACATATATTAAATCTCCCCCCATTCTAATCCACAGTGACACTTAAGTTCATGCCACAACAACATCAAATCAGTACCCCACCCCCCACCAAACGTCCAAATAATCTATACTAACCACACCCCCTTATGCCATGACACCACCCGTACCCTCATCATCCAGGGTACTATCAAGTTCACCACTTTCCCCTCTGCGGGATCTTGATCGGCTTGAGGACTTCTTACTCTTGGATTTACGCCTCGATCGACGCTCAGCACCATCCCCACCACCTTCCTCATCATAGGAATAGGATCCACGTTCACTTCTACTTCTCCTACTGCTACTGCTAACCTTACCCATTTCAACACCATCTCCACCGCCCTCGGCACCCTGATCCTCACCATCATAAAATTCATCTCCTCGACTTTTAGAACGTCGTTTACTCTTTGACTTTTTGGATTTACGCCTCCTCCTCCGTTCACCATCCTTACCACCACCACCCGATCGTGATCGTGATTTACGTTCATCACGACGTCGTTGACGTGCCTCAGCCTCAACATAACGCTGTGCACGACGTTCCGCGGCTGCCTTACGTGCACTTTCCCAATAAATCTGTGCCGCCGCCGTGGCACTTGCCCATCGGACCTTCCCATCCTCTCGTAAACATTGTAAACTGACTTTCCACCCTCCACCCCTATCCATGATACGTTTATGATTCTTAACATTATAGGTTACCAACAATACACAGATGGTAATTAATAACATAATCCAACTTAAAATACGGATGGGACGTCTCATTAATGAATTACGATATGCTGCCATGGGATTACCCCCATGTGCTGCCGTACGTAATGCATACTCATACCGTGCCTTCTCACCGTACGGATCAGGACATTGATGTGGATAAACCTTCGTATCACATGACCAAGAATTACTTAATAATTCACGCATATTTTCATATGTCGTTTCGGAACTACCCGAATGCCATAGTGAATGACATCCCACGTGATTATGCTGCCGGTTATATGCACGGAATTTATTAATATCTTGTATGAAATTATTACCATCACAGGAATTACCCTGGAATATTGACATTACATACTTTCCATCACCGGAACATCCTAATGTTGATGAATATCCCTGTTGGGAATAATCTTCACTTCCTGAAGATAATTCACGATTTTGATTTTGATTATTACCACCATTCTGCCATTGGGCATAATCATCATCCATATCAGGCGGGGCATAATCATAATATGCCAAACAGTCCGCATTACTTGGCTCACTATAATAATTCTGTCCATCATCTTGATTATTATTATCCTGATTACCACCATTGACCTGACTAGCCTGATTTTCATAATAATAATCTGAATCATAATACAACTTGGGCACCTTTTCCAAACTCTTCAATAAATTATCAGCACCACCATATGTAAAGAATGAATTAATATAATGACGTCTACTACAACCAATGAAACCCATTGGATTCCAATCACTTTTCTTACGTCCATATAAACTGTAGGCGGCATTAGCGCAGAAGGATTGTGTACGGTATTGATACCATTGTTCATCTCCATCACGTCCGTCACCATATTGATCATCATTGGAATTAGTATAGCCTGTTTTACATTCCGACCAAACACATGAGCCAGAGGCGCCGTGTGGATGTTTAACTTCTACCCAGAATTTATCATATTCAGCTAAATTATCAAGTATATCGCCCGTTTCGGGTGCTAGTTTGGATTGTAATTCTTGAAATGTTTTATAGCCCGTTGAGGTTGTATCTGATTTGGAATTCCATGCTGCGTCTGCATTGTTGGTGTTGCCCCATCCAGCTTGTACAGTGGAGGGGATTGTTATTGCTCACAATTAGTATACATTATTATAACTAAACTAGACCTTTTAATATTGATTATCTATAGTGTATTGATAATTATTAAGAGAGTGGCATGGTGTGGTTGATAATGTTGTCATTAGTAATTGAATATAGCGATTCTTATCAAGCCATTAAATACACGTATCAAGGTGGTATATAAGGAGAGTAATTGCAAATAATATTAGTACTAATCATCATATTTGTTGAGAAATCATATCCGTAGTAGGAGGCGCCATTTTGTGTTATTATTTTTGTGTTGAGTAAAGGGCTGGGGGCTGGGCAAAGGGCGTGAGTATCTTTTTTCTTCCTGAGGATGAGAATCTAAACCTACTAACAATCGTTAGTAGCGGCCTCCTGTCAATATAACATCACAATCAACGTCCAAACTACCTTCTATACGGCGTTAAGAGTGTATATTATCCAGTAGTGGCTTCTAGCAGTATCAACTGTACAAAGATACCCTCATTGCAACACATCAATAATGTGTATCCTTCTCTAATTTTGCAACCAACAGTGCTATAACAATAATTCTTGGTGTTAAAGAACCTGCAAGAGCAAGGAGAATGCAATGGTGGTACTAACAGCCTCTAATATTGACCTTTGTGTCAATCGAAAAACTACGGTCTAGGGTCATTCTGTCAATTTTGACGCTACAGCACGTGATTTGAATCACTATGTGATATTTTCACCAAAAAACAAAGTTGACCTCTATAGAATCAGCTTGAAGAGACGAGTCGATTAGTGGTATTATTGATACATATTAAGAGATTTACAGCTCGCCTATCGGCTCGCAAAGTTTGACATTTTGAGAACTTGGGAGTAAAAGACACACCGCAAGTAAAGAGATTAGACACTTATCATTAATGGTCGATATATAAGACCAACACAGCTCATGCCTAACGGCATTCACAACGGCACTGCGTGCCTGAAGTTTGAATCATTAATGGTCGATATTAAATGCTTGGTTGGTATAGCCCTTAAACAGGTTGGTATATATTATATAATGTTTGGTTGGTACGTCTTGTTATTACTTTCAACAACAACACCAGCTGACGCTGCTGTTGTTGTTGAAAGGAAGGTTGGTACGTTTGGAAGTAGAATGTTTAGTTGGCACAACAGCAGTAGAAGAAGGTTGATTGTTTGTTGTTGTTGATGATTCATCAGGTGGTGGTGATGGTGCAGCTTTGGTTAACTGGATGGTAAGTAGTGTTTATTGTTACGAGTGGTGATGGTGTTAATTGGTACGTCTGATAGTAATGTTTATTGATACTGGTGGTGGTAATGTTAATTGGTACGTTTGATGAATGTGTTATTAGTATGTTGAATTAAATGATCCGATGACACAACAACTAATACCACCGAGAGAGTGTTGGTAAGATCGACCGTAGGGAGATATTACCAATACGAACGAGGTGTACGACGACGTGCGTCAGCACCAAAGGAGAAGTGATGGACATACATTCTTCAAGATTGACTGTATTTCTCTTCGTGAGGCGATAGCCGAACTGTGTGTGTCTTGTACCTCACGTTCGTTGACATTCTGTATTTGCGAGTGCTTGCACGAGCTGTGTGTGTCTTATAATAACGACTTTCTTAATGCTAAGTGTATTGGTGAGTCCGGTAGGACGAACTGTATGTGGAGAGTGGTTTATTAATTAATTGGTCATTATCACGTAATTTTGGGATTAAGATTGGCTTTAAAATTGGCGTCTTGGGACATAAATCTGACAATCTACACCCCTACCGAGTTGGATTGATTGACAAAAGGTTGTATTTAGACGCTGTAACTACCACCAATCGATAGAGGACGACCGTGGCATCACAACAAGTTAAAAATTACATCAATTGGGGTAGTAGAAGAGAAGTGTGGTGGAAGATTGGTGATGGGGTACCCCCTTGGACACAACAACGTCAAAAAACACTTTTATACAACAATATACATTATAATAATACAGTGGATGGTATTTACAAAAAATGTTAGGATACCGTCATCATGTGGGTATTAATTAGGTATGCACCCAGGACGAGAAAGACACATGTATTAAGCATTGTGCGTTGCTCTACGATATATGGAGAGGCTACATACCAAGTATTATCGTCCAAATGTATGTTGTTTGGAAGCAATAGTATGTCTAGTGACGGCGGGTGGTGTATTTTCTGCTGAAAAATGTGGGTGGTATTGATGTTGATGTTCATTATGCACTCGGCATGATATGCGGATATGTTTTGATGATGCAACATTGTCCAACCATATATACATCACCACTGTACAAAGTTATAAGGCCGGGAGGTATGGTGTGTGGGAGCACTATAGAACTTAGAGGACGACGACGCAAATGCAGAGAGGGCGTTAGTTAGCATCCATAAAACCGTCACACATTACTCAATTCCTAAGATAAAACACTATTACTGGTGCACAAAACAACCTACTAACATTTAAATTCTACATATAATAAATCTCCCCATGTTCTAATCCACATTGACACTTAAGTTCATGCCAACAACATCAATACCCCACCCATAAAACTTTAATCCCCAAATAATCTATACTAACCACCACACCCCCTTATGCCATGACACCACCCGTACCCTCATCATCTAAGGTACTATCGAGTTCACCACTTTCCCCTCTGCGGGATCTTGATCGACTTGAGGACTTTTTACTCTTGGATTTACGCCTCGATCGACGCTCAGCACCATCCCCACCACCTTCCTCATCATAGGAATATGAACCACGCTCACTTCTACTTCTCCTGTTACTACTGCTAACTCTTCCCATTTCAACACCATCTCCACCGCCCTGATCCTCTCCATCATCACCTCGACTTTTCGATCGTCGTTTACTCTTTGACTTTTTAGACTTACGCCTCCTCCTCCGTTCACCATCCTTACCACCACCACCCGATCGTGATCGTGATTTACGTTCATCACGACGTCGTTGACGTGCCTCAGCCTCAACATAACGCTGTGCACGACGTTCCGCGGCTGCCTTACGTGCACTTTCCCAATAAATCTGTGCTGCCGCCGTGGCACTTGCCCATCGTACCTTCCCATCCTCTCGTAAACATTGTAAACTAACCTTCCACCCTCCACCCCTATCCATGATACGTTTATGATTCTTCACATTATAGGTTACCAACAAAACGCAGATAGTAATTAATAACATAATCCAACTTAAGATACGAATGGGACGTCTCATTAATGAATTACGATATGCTGCCATGGGATTACCACCATGCGCTGCCGTGCGTAATGCATACTCATATCGTGCCTTCTCACCATACGGATCAGGACATTGATGTGGATAAACCTTCGTATCACATGACCATGAATTACTTAATAATTCACGCATATTTTCATATGTCGTTTCGGAACTACCCGAATGCCATAATGAATGACATCCCACGTGATTATGCTGCCGGTTATATGCTCGGAATTTATTAATATCTTGTATGAAATTATTACCATCACAGGAATTACCCTGGAATATTGACATTACATACTTTCCATCACCACTGCAGCCTAATGTTGATGAATATCCCTGTTGGGAATAATCTTCACTTCCTGAAGATAATTTACGATTTTGATTTTGGTTTTGATTATTACCACCATTCTGCCATTGGGCATAATCATCATCCATATCTGGCGGTGCATAATCATAATATGCCAAACAATCGGCATTACTTGGCTCACTATAATAATTCTGTCCATCATCTTGATTATTATTATCCTGATTACCACCATTCACCTGACTAGCCTGATTTTCATAATAATAATCTGAATCATAATACAATTTCGGTACCTTCTCCAAACTTTTCAATAAATTATCAGCACCACCATAGGTAAAGAATGAATTAATATAATGACGTCTACTACACCCTATAAAACCCATTGGATTCCAATCACTTTTCTTACGTCCATATAAACTGTAGGCGGCATTAGCGCAGAATGATTGTGTCCGGTATTGATACCATTGTTCATCACCGTCACGTCCATCACCGTATTGATCATCGTTGGAATTAGTATAGCCTGTTTTACATTCTGACCAAACACATGAGCCTGACGCGCCGTGGGGGTGTTTAACTTCTACCCAGAATTTATCATATTCAGCTAAGTTATCAAGTATATCGCCTGTTTCGGGTGCTAGTTTGGATTGTAATTCTTGGAATGTTTTATAGCCCGTTGAGGTTGTATCTGATTTGGAATTCCATGCTGCATCTCTTGCATTGTTGGTGTTGCCCCATCCCGCTTGTACTGTGGTGGGGATTGTTATTGCTCACAATTAGTATACATTATTATAACTAAACTAGACCTTTTAATATTGATTATTGATAGTGTATTGATAATTGTGAAGAGAGTGGTGTGGTTGATAATGTTATTATTAGTAATTGAATATAGCGATTCTTACCAAGCCATTAAATACACGTATCAAGTTGGTATATAAGAAGAGTAATTGCAAATAATATTAGTACTAATCATCATATTTGTTGAGAAATAATATTCGTAGTAGGAGGCGCCATTTTTTTGTGTTGTTTGTGAGTAAGAAGGGCTGGGGGCTGGGCAAAGGGCTAGGGTATCTTTTTTCTTACTCTCGCCATGAGAATCTAAACCTACTAACAATCGTTAGTAGCGGCCTCCTGTCAATATAAACATCACAATCAACGTCCAAACTACCTTCTATACGGTGTTAAGAGTGTATATCATCCAGTAGTGGCGTCTAGCAGAATCAACTGTACAAAGATACCCTCATTGCAACACATCAATAATGTGTATCCTACTCTAATTTTGCAACCAACAGTGCTATAACAATAATTCTTGGTGTTAAAGAACCGCAAGAGCAAGGAGAATGCAACGGTGGTACTAACAGCCTCTAATATTGACCTTTGTGTCAATCGAAAAACTACGGTCTAGGGTCATTTTGCTACTTTTGAGCTCACAGCACGTGATTTGAGCCACTATGTGATATTTTCACCAAAAAACAAAGTTGACCTCTATAGAACCAGCTTGAACAGACGAGTCGATTAGTGGTATTATTGATACATATTAAGAGATTTACAGCTCGCCTATCGGCTCGCAAAGTTTGACATTTTGAGAATTTGGGAGTAAAAGACACACACAGCTCGACTATCGTCTCGCAAGTTAAATACAGAATGATTAGAGAAACGATATAGAGACAGGTTGGTTACGTGGTATATATAAGACCAACACAGTTCGGATTGCAAGCAATCCTCACAACGGCACTGCGTGCCTGAAGTTTGAATTAGTAATGGTTGATGTACAAAGTTAGTTGGCATAGCCATGCCGGCACTAGTAGAAAGATAGTAGTTACGTCATCATCAATGTTTGGTTGGTACTAATAATGGTTGATGAACTACATCCTCAACACCAACAACACACCCTAGCGGGTGCATTGTTGGTAGAGGATGATAGTTCATGTTAATTGGCTAATAGTAACACCACCGAGAGAGTGTTGGGAAGATCGACCGCAGGGAGATATTACCAACACGAACGAGGTGTACGACGACGCCGAAGGCCAAAGGAGAAGTAATGGACATACTATTCATCAAGATTGACTGTATGAGCGAGGCGGTAGCCGAGCTGTGTTTCTCTTATACTTCACTTCTATTGTATTAAGTGTATGCGGCCCTGCCGCTCGGGTCGGGTGAGTGGCCTTGTGCCACGAACACTATGTATTTCTCTTGTATTACATGATCGTTGATTAAGTGTCTGGCCCTTGGCCTCGGGGTTCTGGTCACGTGAGTGCCTTGCACGAACTGTGAATGTCTTATATTACTGTGTTTATAATATTGAGTGTATTGGTGAGTCCGGTAGGACGAGCTGTGAGGATTATTATTGGTAATGATGATGATATTAAATATTAATCTCTGAAAAGTACTAAGTGGTGGAATTATTGGCTGGCCGCCGGCTCAAATTCTGACAATACAATACTGTACCGATCGAACCACCCCTACCGAGTTGGATTGATTGACAAAGGGTTCGAATTAGACGCTAATACTGCCACCAATCGATGGAGGAGGGTGAGAGGAGTACAACAAGCTAAAAATTATACCAAATGGACGAGTAGAAGAAAAGTTATGACTACTTTAGTGGTTGAAATATGGTGTAAGGGTACCCCCTTGGATGCAACAATATACAATGGTGCTTTACACAACAATATACATGATAATAATGATGTGGAGGGGTTGGTAGTATCGTTATGTCACGAGAATTAACATGTATGTCATTTTTTGAGATTTTCGAGGGTGGTATTAGGCGATTGTGGTAGTGGTGGTGGTCGGCTGGAGAAGTGAGTGGCACGTGGTTTGAGCATATTACCATCTTCTACGACATATGTACCACCTCTGTACAGAGTTATATGGTCTATATCATCGTGGATAAAGAGTACTACCACGGCTTGGTAATTGGATGGTATTTTTACTTACAAAAATGTTAGGATACCGCCCACATATTAATTAGGTATGCACCCAGGACGAGAAAGACACATGTATTAAGCATTGTGCGTTGCTCTACGATATATGGAGAGGCTGCATACCAAGTATTATCGTCCAAATGTATGTTGTTTGGAAGCAATAGTATGTCTAGTGACGGCGGGTGGTGTATTTTCTGCTGAAAAATGTGGGTGGTATTAATGTTGATGTTCACTATGCACTCGGCATCTTATGTGGATATGTTTTGATGATGCAACATTGTCCAATCATATATGCATCACCACTGTACAAAGTTATAAGGCCGGGAGGTATGTTGTGTGGGAGCACTACCGGGACTACGTAGAGCTTAGAGGAAGACGACACAAATGTAGAGAGGGCGTTATCCATAAAACCGTCACACATTACTCAATTCCTAAGATAAAACACTGATTGATACACAAATAACCTACTAACATTTAAATTCTACATATATTAAATCTCCCCATGCTCTAATCCTGACACTTAAGTTCGTGTCAGCAATATCAATACCCCACCCATTAAACTAACCCCCAAAAAATCTTACTAACCACACCCTCTCATGCCATGACGCCACCCGTACCCTCATCATCCAGGGTACTATCGAGTTCACCACTTTCCCCTCTACGGGATCTTGATCGACTTGAGGACTTCTTGCTCTTGGACTTACGCCTCGATCGACGTTCAGCACCATCCCCACCACCTTCCTCATCATAGGAATACGAACCACGTTCACTTCTACTTCTCCTGTTACTACTGCTAACTCTTCCCATTTCAACACCATCTCCACCGCCCTGATCCTCTCCATCATAAAATTCATCACCTCGACTTTTAGATCGTCGTTTACTCTTTGACTTTTTCGACTTACGTCTCCTCCTCCGTTCACCATCCTTACCACCACCCGATCGTGATCGTGATTTACGTTCCTCACGACGTCGCTGACGTGCCTCCGCCTCCACATAACGCTGTGCACGACGTTCCGCGGCTGCCTTACGTGCACTTTCCCAATAAATCTGTGCTGCCGCCGTGGCACTTGCCCATCGTACTTTACCATCCTCTCGTAAACATTGTAAACTAACCTTCCACCCTCCACCTCTATCCATGATACGTTTATGATTCTTCACATTATAGGTTACCAACAAAACACAAATGGTAATTAATAACATAATCCAACTTAAAATACGAATGGGACGTCTCATTAATGAATTACGATATGCTGCCATGGGATTACCCCCATGTGCTGCCGTACGTAATGCATACTCATACCGTGCCTTCTCACCATACGGATCAGGACATTGATGTGGATAAACCTTCGTATCACATGACCAAGAGTTACTTAATAATTCACGCATATTTTCATATGTCGTTTCGGAACTACCCGAATGCCATAATGAATGACATCCCACATGATTATGCTGCCGGTTATAGGCTCGGAATTTATTAATATCTTGTATGAAATTATTACCATCACAGGAATTACCCTGGAAGATTGACATTACATACTTTCCATCACCGGAACATCCTAATGTTGATGAATATCCCTGTTGGGAATAATCTTCACTTCCTGAAGATAATTCACGTTCGCGGTTAACATTATTTTGATTATTACCACCATTCTGCCATTGGGCATAATCATCATCCATGTCTGGCGGGGCATAATCATAATATGCCAAACAATCGGCATTACTTGGCTCACTATAATAATTCTGTCCATCATCTTGATTATTATTATCTTGATTACCACCATTAACCTGAGACGCCTGATTTTCATAATAATAATCTGAATCATAATACAATTTCGGTACCTTTTCCAAACTTTTCAATAAATTATCAGCACCACCATAGGTAAAGAATGAATTAATATAATGACGTCTACTACACCCTATAAAACCCATTGGATTCCAATCACTTTTCTTACGTCCATATAAACTGTAGGCGGCATTAGCGCAGAATGATTGTGTCCGGTATTGATACCATTGTTCATCACCGTCACGTCCATCACCGTATTGATCATCGTTGGAATTAGTATAGCCTGTTTTACATTCTGACCAAACACATGAGCCTGACGCGCCGTGGGGGTGTTTAACTTCTACCCAGAATTTATCATATTCAGCTAAGTTATCAAGTATATCGCCTGTTTCGGGTGCTAGTTTGGATTGTAATTCTTGGAATGTTTTATAGCCCGTTGAGGTTGTATCTGATTTGGAATTCCATGCTGCATCTCTTGCATTGTTGGTGTTGCCCCATCCCGCTTGTACTGTGGTGGGGATTGTTATTGCTCACAATTAGTATACATTATTATAACTAAACTAGACCTTTTAATATTGATTATTGATAGTGTATTGATAATTGTGAAGAGAGTGGTGTGGTTGATAATGTTATTATTAGTAATTGAATATAGCGATTCTTACCAAGCCATTAAATACACGTATCAAGTTGGTATATAAGAAGAGTAATTGCAAATAATATTAGTACTAATCATCATATTTGTTGAGAAATAATATTCGTAGTAGGAGGCGCCATTTTTTTGTGTTGTTTGTGAGTAAGAAGGGCTGGGGGCTGGGCAAAGGGCTAGGGTATCTTTTTTCTTACTCTCGCCATGAGAATCTAAACCTACTAACAATCGTTAGTAGCGGCCTCCTGTCAATATAAACATCACAATCAACGTCCAAACTACCTTCTATACGGTGTTAAGAGTGTATATCATCCAGTAGTGGCGTCTAGCAGAATCAACTGTACAAAGATACCCTCATTGCAACACATCAATAATGTGTATCCTACTCTAATTTTGCAACCAACAGTGCTATAACAATAATTCTTGGTGTTAAAGAACCGCAAGAGCAAGGAGAATGCAACGGTGGTACTAACAGCCTCTAATATTGACCTTTGTGTCAATCGAAAAACTACGGTCTAGGGTCATTTTGCTACTTTTGAGCTCACAGCACGTGATTTGAGCCACTATGTGATATTTTCACCAAAAAACAAAGTTGACCTCTATAGAACCAGCTTGAACAGACGAGTCGATTAGTGGTATTATTGATACATATTAAGAGATTTACAGCTCGCCTATCGGCTCGCAAAGTTTGACATTTTGAGAATTTGGGAGTAAAAGACACACACAGCTCGACTATCGTCTCGCAAGTTAAATACAGAATGATTAGAGAAACGATATAGAGACAGGTTGGTTACGTGGTATATATAAGACCAACACAGTTCGGATTGCAAGCAATCCTCACAACGGCACTGCGTGCCTGAAGTTTGAATTAGTAATGGTTGATGTACAAAGTTAGTTGGCATAGCCATGCCGGCACTAGTAGAAAGATAGTAGTTACGTCATCATCAATGTTTGGTTGGTACTAATAATGGTTGATGAACTACATCCTCAACACCAACAACACACCCTAGCGGGTGCATTGTTGGTAGAGGATGATAGTTCATGTTAATTGGCTAATAGTAACACCACCGAGAGAGTGTTGGGAAGATCGACCGCAGGGAGATATTACCAACACGAACGAGGTGTACGACGACGCCGAAGGCCAAAGGAGAAGTAATGGACATACTATTCATCAAGATTGACTGTATGAGCGAGGCGGTAGCCGAGCTGTGTTTCTCTTATACTTCACTTCTATTGTATTAAGTGTATGCGGCCCTGCCGCTCGGGTCGGGTGAGTGGCCTTGTGCCACGAACACTATGTATTTCTCTTGTATTACATGATCGTTGATTAAGTGTCTGGCCCTTGGCCTCGGGGTTCTGGTCACGTGAGTGCCTTGCACGAACTGTGAATGTCTTATATTACTGTGTTTATAATATTGAGTGTATTGGTGAGTCCGGTAGGACGAGCTGTGAGGATTATTATTGGTAATGATGATGATATTAAATATTAATCTCTGAAAAGTACTAAGTGGTGGAATTATTGGCTGGCCGCCGGCTCAAATTCTGACAATACAATACTGTACCGATCGAACCACCCCTACCGAGTTGGATTGATTGACAAAGGGTTCGAATTAGACGCTAATACTGCCACCAATCGATGGAGGAGGGTGAGAGGAGTACAACAAGCTAAAAATTATACCAAATGGACGAGTAGAAGAAAAGTTATGACTACTTTAGTGGTTGAAATATGGTGTAAGGGTACCCCCTTGGATGCAACAATATACAATGGTGCTTTACACAACAATATACATGATAATAATGATGTGGAGGGGTTGGTAGTATCGTTATGTCACGAGAATTAACATGTATGTCATTTTTTGAGATTTTCGAGGGTGGTATTAGGCGATTGTGGTAGTGGTGGTGGTCGGCTGGAGAAGTGAGTGGCACGTGGTTTGAGCATATTACCATCTTCTACGACATATGTACCACCTCTGTACAGAGTTATATGGTCTATATCATCGTGGATAAAGAGTACTACCACGGCTTGGTAATTGGATGGTATTTTTACTTACAAAAATGTTAGGATACCGCCCACATATTAATTAGGTATGCACCCAGGACGAGAAAGACACATGTATTAAGCATTGTGCGTTGCTCTACGATATATGGAGAGGCTGCATACCAAGTATTATCGTCCAAATGTATGTTGTTTGGAAGCAATAGTATGTCTAGTGACGGCGGGTGGTGTATTTTCTGCTGAAAAATGTGGGTGGTATTAATGTTGATGTTCACTATGCACTCGGCATCTTATGTGGATATGTTTTGATGATGCAACATTGTCCAATCATATATGCATCACCACTGTACAAAGTTATAAGGCCGGGAGGTATGTTGTGTGGGAGCACTACCGGGACTACGTAGAGCTTAGAGGAAGACGACACAAATGTAGAGAGGGCGTTATCCATAAAACCGTCACACATTACTCAATTCCTAAGATAAAACACTGATTGATACACAAATAACCTACTAACATTTAAATTCTACATATATTAAATCTCCCCATGCTCTAATCCTGACACTTAAGTTCGTGTCAGCAATATCAATACCCCACCCATTAAACTAACCCCCAAAAAATCTTACTAACCACACCCTCTCATGCCATGACGCCACCCGTACCCTCATCATCCAGGGTACTATCGAGTTCACCACTTTCCCCTCTACGGGATCTTGATCGACTTGAGGACTTCTTGCTCTTGGACTTACGCCTCGATCGACGTTCAGCACCATCCCCACCACCTTCCTCATCATAGGAATACGAACCACGTTCACTTCTACTTCTCCTGTTACTACTGCTAACTCTTCCCATTTCAACACCATCTCCACCGCCCTGATCCTCTCCATCATAAAATTCATCACCTCGACTTTTAGATCGTCGTTTACTCTTTGACTTTTTCGACTTACGTCTCCTCCTCCGTTCACCATCCTTACCACCACCCGATCGTGATCGTGATTTACGTTCCTCACGACGTCGCTGACGTGCCTCCGCCTCCACATAACGCTGTGCACGACGTTCCGCGGCTGCCTTACGTGCACTTTCCCAATAAATCTGTGCTGCCGCCGTGGCACTTGCCCATCGTACTTTACCATCCTCTCGTAAACATTGTAAACTAACCTTCCACCCTCCACCTCTATCCATGATACGTTTATGATTCTTCACATTATAGGTTACCAACAAAACACAAATGGTAATTAATAACATAATCCAACTTAAAATACGAATGGGACGTCTCATTAATGAATTACGATATGCTGCCATGGGATTACCCCCATGTGCTGCCGTACGTAATGCATACTCATACCGTGCCTTCTCACCATACGGATCAGGACATTGATGTGGATAAACCTTCGTATCACATGACCAAGAGTTACTTAATAATTCACGCATATTTTCATATGTCGTTTCGGAACTACCCGAATGCCATAATGAATGACATCCCACATGATTATGCTGCCGGTTATAGGCTCGGAATTTATTAATATCTTGTATGAAATTATTACCATCACAGGAATTACCCTGGAAGATTGACATTACATACTTTCCATCACCGGAACATCCTAATGTTGATGAATATCCCTGTTGGGAATAATCTTCACTTCCTGAAGATAATTCACGTTCGCGGTTAACATTATTTTGATTATTACCACCATTCTGCCATTGGGCATAATCATCATCCATGTCTGGCGGGGCATAATCATAATATGCCAAACAATCGGCATTACTTGGCTCACTATAATAATTCTGTCCATCATCTTGATTATTATTATCTTGATTACCACCATTAACCTGAGACGCCTGATTTTCATAATAATAATCTGAATCATAATACAATTTCGGTACCTTTTCCAAACTTTTCAATAAATTATCAGCACCACCATATGTAAAGAATGAATTAATATAATGACGTCTACTACACCCTATGAAACCCATTGGATTCCAATCACTTTTCTTACGTCCATATAAACTGTAGGCGGCATTAGCGCAGAATGACTGTGTACGATATTGATACCATTGTTCATCTCCATCACGGCCGTCACCATATTGATCATCATTGGAATTAGTGTAGCCTGTTTTACATTCCGACCAAACACAGGAGCCTGAGGCGCCGTGGGGATGTTTAACTTCTACCCAAAATTTATCATATTCAGCTAAATTATCGAGAATGTCGCCTGTTTCGGGTGCTAACTTTGATTGTAATTCTTGAAATGTTTTATAGCCTGTTGAGGTTGTGTCTGATTTGGAATTCCATGCCGCGTCTGCATTGTTGGTGTTGCCCCATCCAGCTTGGATGGAGGGGATTGTTATTGCTGTTAGGAAGAGGACTAATTTGAGAAATGACATTTTTATTTATAGGTGTTCTCTGAAAGAGAAAGCTGATATCTAAACGGTCGTAACTCGAATCGCCCTCGACTAGATCTCTCAAAGCTGCTAATCTATATCGTTATCGATATGAAAGGCAAGCTTGTTATAATTGTAGTGTAGAGAAGAGAGGATCTATTTGCTCTCAACACCCACTCTTAATTTTTGAGCATATGATATGCTCAAACTTTATTTGGTATCGTCCGCCGGTCCGCTCTACAACTCTATTGCAATACTACGCTCTAATAATCTCTCTTTTAATATCGCCTCTATCTTCGTACTATCAATCTGCCGTTAGTGGATAGTAATGGCGCTCGTATCCAACTCTTTTGGATAAGTAGTGGATCTCAACGGGGGATTCTCTCAACGCTTAGTGAGCATAGCGCACTACGCGCTTTAGCCCTCTGGGGGCACCTGTGCCTCCCCTCGGAGGTACCTAGCTCGAGCATGGATACTGCGCGGGCGTCGGGGTTATGCTCTTAAAAAGCCCCCTAATATCTTTGGCTTTCCGCTATCGAGCGATTGGATAATTATTGGTGGATAGCTTCCCAAGCGTTGAGGAGGATGCTAGTGATAATATAACTATTAGCATTGCTTAGTAAAAGAGGAAGGTTGCATTGTGGTGTATAATTCATTTCTAATTGCATTGCAATAGAAACAATCTAAACAATTTGACTCGCACTCCGCTCTTAATAAAAAAGTACACATCTTGTGCACAAACAATAAATATAACCATGCCTTCTTCATCAATAAAACACAGAGCTGCCATATTGGCATCATCTCTCGCTTTAATATCAACACCTACCCATGCTCGTAGTACCACCACAACCACAACTAACAACAATATAAAACAACCATTACCACCCCGACGTAAAATGCCCTACCTAAATTCGAATAATGTACAACAAATTATAAACGAGGCATCTATTAAAAATAAAGATAAAGATCCGTCACGCAGTGCCTTATTAAATAATAATGAAGGGAAGAATTGGATGAGTTTAGAAGAGGGTATTGAATTTATACCATTGTTGAATGTTGATGAGGAGGCAATGCCTGGTAGTAACAATATTAATAGGGATACTGATTTACAGTATGTGAAACATCCTACACGAACTTCTCCCCAAGGCACCACCTCCCAACAACAAGGCAGAAAGTTAAACACTGAACAGAGTAGAAAGTTAAATGAAGATCAAACCACAGGTGGATACGATGAAAATAATGCCTATTCCGTACAACCCTTCATACCCGGTCTCGGTAAGTATGATGAATATGCCCAAGCATGGCGTTTACTTGGATTCATGATTGATTGTAATGAAGTTACCGAAGATGATGATTACGCTCAAGATAACGGTTCTAACGATGGCGGTACTGAAGAAGGCTGTACACGATATTTACTATGGGCAGCATATGTTGATACTGAATATACCGATGGATGCGGCATCGGTGAATATCAACAGTGGGATCGATTCGAAAACAAATGGGATACCACTCCCTGTGACTACGCACCTGATGGTTGTAACCGATGTGCCAAGATGGATTGTCATTTAGAGAATACTCACTTTAGTATCCTTGGTTTTTTTAAACATAAGAATTGGGATGATTGGATGGAACAATTATTTAAACACGAGGGGATATGTGTTTGGTCTGATGAGGAATATGCATTTATGCAACAGACTCGAGGTGTTTGGCCACATGGTTGTATTGATACGGGTAAAACGAATGATAATGGTGATGAATTGTATTATAATGTACGACCTTCACAGAATGGACGTATGGCTGTGGGATTATATACAGATGTTTATTGTAAGGAGGATTATCCTGCCGATACATACGAGATTGAAACATTGGTGGGTAATATCTTCCAGGGTGGGAGTGGTGGATCGGGTGATTATTCCAATTATGATTGGAGTTATGAAGATTTGGAGGAAAGTCAGGCACGATGGGATAGTGCGTTTGATGCATGGCATATCTGTCATCCGTGTGTGGCACATGATTTAGAAAATACGGGTGGGGATAAGTATAGTTGTAATGATGATGATGGTGGTGGACGTAGGTTGGGTGGGGAGGGTTGTGAAACGGGAGAGGCATTCTCGTGTTATGATGATGCCGGGTATACCAATGTTAATCAGGTACGTGTTGTTTTTTGTGTGTGGCGGTGTGGGGGGTGGTGGTGGTGCTTTTATCATCCACCTTTTATTAAATATTTATATCCATCTCATATCATTTATTATCTCTTTCCCCGAATTACCATTGCAGTGTATGAAGTTCTCTGCCAAGACAATCATGAAGACGGCAACATTCCGTGACATATACCAAGCATCCAACTCTGGTGTACTAGCCGATTCTCCTCTATCAGGATTTATCGATTCAAGTAAAAGATACCATCGTCACTTCTTTGACAATGTTGCCACCTGGGCATTCCTAATTGTTGTATCCTTTGCCTTGATCATTTCCTTATGGAATTTGTATAAGGTATCCAAGAGGACGATGCTCATGCCTAAGTTACGTGAGACTCTCCTTGATGGTGGCCAGGGTGGTGTGAATTCGGAATTCTCCGAGGTTGATCAAGAATCCCCAACCAAGGCATCCGTTTTGATTTAATGAAAGGGGATTTGTGTGAGTTTAGGTAAAGGGGTAAAGCGGGGTAAGCTTAATTAAATTCGTGAAGAAGAGAAGAATAGGAGAAGATGCAATTTGAAGATTGATGTAAACTAAGAATCTATATGGTCGAAGTATATCTTATTGATCATCCAACATATATAACAGGATACACGGGGAGTAGAATATGTATAGATGTAATGGTAAGGGATTTGGCTATCTATAACAAATCCCTATACAAACTATTGCTAATCCCAGGGAAATTTCCTCTTCTTTGCCACATTAACAATGGAGTCTAACCGCCCATAAAGATCCTTGATCTCATCTTCCTTAGCCTTTAGAACATGATCCGACTTCTCCTTGGCCTCTCTCATGGAGACAATCTCAGCATCCTTAGTAGCAACTTGCTTCTCAAACTCGGTATTCTTTTGGCTTAGCTCTCTATTCTTAGTTTCTAAGAAATTGTTCCTATCTTCTTTTAGTTGAATCAACGATACAACGGACGGGTGCATGAAGTGAGAAGCCGGTACAAACTTCAAAGGCATAGCACGTGCAAATTGGAAGATTGAAGAGAGCTTTCGTGCATCGATGTTATTTACTACTTCCTCGCTTTGGTTTGATTCTTTTACACGACCAAACCAGTCAATGACATACGGTAATGCCTTTGGTTTCCTTTCATCGCCTTCCGAATCCAATTCAAACAGTGGCTCCATATCAATGGCCAGATTTAATTTGAGTAGGGTTGCAAGATTATCGGGTACAAAAGGAGCACCATAATCTTTACCCAAACTGAGCAATGTAGTGTTGGAGCAATCCGAAAGGATGGTAGAGAAGGCATTCCAACCAGATTCAGTGATGTCTTCGTTGTTAGATAAGTCAAGACATGTCAATTTGTTGTTACCGATCAAGGCCTGTGCAAATACTGTACAATCGTCATCAATTTTAGAGTTCGAAAGATCAATTTTATTGATATTGGAGTTGGGGTCTTGAAGCAAGGCTGCTATTGATTCACAACCGGGCCTCCCAATTCTATTGCCAGATAACCCAAGCTCCACCAATTTGGTATTGCCTATCAAACTATGAACGATTGTTGTAACAGTTGCCCATCCATAACTACCAAGTCCACAACTTCCAAGGTCAAGGCTAATTAGGTTGCAACTCGGAGATTGCAATAAAGCCGCGATTGATTCACAACCAGATCTCTCGATTTTGTTGTATCCTAAATCTAGATGTTTTAGTTTTGTGTTACCAATCAAGGTCTGGGCAAGTAGTGATGCATATTCACAAGCGAAATCATTCATGCTCCAAAGGACGATTTTGTTGATATTGCAGTTGGGGTTTTGAAGTAGGTTTGCAATAGATTCGTATCCAGATCTTCCGATACTGTTTCCAGATAAATCTAGTTCTTTCAATTTAGTATTGTTTGCCAAACAATTAACTATTTTTGTTGCCGACTCGTTGTTAATACCACAAGTACCAAGATCGAGTTGGGTTAGATTACAACTTGGATCTTGCAATAAAGCCGCAATTGATTCACAACCAGACTGATTTACACTACTCCCGGATAGTTCTAACTTATCTAATTTTGTATTGCCCATCAAACTACTAACTATTATTTGAGTCGATTCACTGCTAAGCCTAACACTAGAAAGATTAAGGTGTGTAATATTGCAACTCGGATGCTGGAATAAAGTTGCAATTGCTTTAGCACCTTCAATACCTTCAATCATAGTAGTATAATCATCAAATTTAGCATGAAGAAGATAAAGTTTTTCAAGACAAGATAGTCCTCTACCGGAAGCAATAAGTTGATTTATACTAGCATCATCAACTCTGCACATACAGATGTAAAGATCATTTAGATCTGAACATTTCCTTATAGCCTGAGCAAGGGCTCTTGACAATGCACCATCTCGAAGATCACAATTGTATATACTAATCTGTTTGAAGCTCATGATATTGTTTGCCACACACTCATTCAAAATACCAATTCCAATACTTTCGTGTAAAGAAAACTTTCTAATGGTAGTATTTCGTTGTAATCCCTCAAGAAGAGGCATTATGTCTAAGGTCCACTCTGAAGTTTTGTGGAATGATATTGACTCTAACTGCGTATTATTTGCAATGGCATTTCCAAGTCTTTTCAAATCTGCTCCATCGTATAGCCAAAAGTACCCTCTTTTAGTATGATCAGATCTAGAGTGATCCCGGTGTACAATAGCTAAATAATTTAACATATAATCATTCTGCTCTATACAGCGTAATATTTTGTTGGACTCCTCAACTATATCCATCTTGTTTACTGTTGTAGTTACTTGTGTGACGTATTAGTGCACCTTGCTGTACAAATTTTCTCACCTAACTTCTTCTAATGACAAACAATAATATCGATTGTCTACGGTTACCCGAGCAGACGACATAATGGTGCAATTGATTTCTCGAGTTTGGTTTATTGTTATACTATGATGAACGAGTTGTTTGGAACCTAGATATCTAAATATAAAACTCCGGGGATCGAAAAACACTTATCAAACTACCCGTCCATATCCAAATACCTATTGCACGCTGCTGCAAACAATTAGCAAAGTTGTGTGAGGAGAAATAAAGATGAAAGACTCAGCCCTCAGCTCTCATAAAATCAGGATACCGGCGACAATGCCCCGCCCGCATGTCTATCAAAGATATGAATACTTACTGTCTCCACCATTAGAACGATGGATAGGCTATAAAAATAATAGCAGCAATCTAGTTCATAGCATGGTGCAGTCAGTGGATGCCGATTCTTTATCCTTTTTCTAGTGGTGGTGTATATGACAGCACATTTTCGAGAGGGCGCTCATGTACTACGAGTTTCAACGCCGTAGCAGTATAATTATCATGCCTATATGGCGTATCAATAGTTGTAGAAGTGTAGAAGTCTATCGTCGTCCAATATTTCACGACGATCTCTGCAACAGCGATTATACAACATCATTTTCATCTTTATCTACAATTTGCTCACATGTGCACACTTTTATCTTTAACTATACTGCAATCTCCATAACATTGACTATCGACAGCATTTATCACCCTCATATATCAATAACAGACAATACAGACAGTCATCTGCAAAAAATCCCTCCAGAAGGGGGTGTTATTGTCCTCCTTTGTTCATAAACTTTCACTACATCTGTGCACTTTGCCATATTCATGTCGCGTATCATACACCATGTTTCCTCTTTTTTGTCAACAAACCAACCGACTTCGATAATCCAGAGCTGATATCTGACTCCTTAGCACCACTCTTTGTTGGAGACGGAACAAACTTCAAAGGCATAGCACGTGCAAACTGAAAGATGGCAGAGAGCTTTCGTGCTTCTATACTACCCTTGACTACCTCCTCATCCTTGGTGGATTCTCTAACATGGCGGTCAAACCAGTCAATTACATAAGGCAGTGCTTTTGGTTTTCTTTCATCGCCTTCCGTGTCAAGTTCAAATAGTGGTTCCATATCAACTGCCCGGTTTAGTTCGAGAAGGGTTGAAAGATTATCGGGTACAAAAGGAGTACCATAATCTGGACCAAAACTGCTCAATGTATGATTGGAGCAATTCGAAAGAATATTAGAGAAGGCATTCCAACCAGGTTTGGTGATACTTGAACGCCGTAAGTCAAGACATGTCAATTTGTTGTTTCCTACCAAGGCCTGTGCAAGTATTCTTGCACAATCATCATTAATTACATTATCATCGGAAGGTAGACGAGTGCCCAAATTATTCCACAACAGTGAAACGTTTTCGACATTAGAATTTGGGTCTTGAAGTAGAGTTGCAATAGATTCACACCCAGACCTCCCGATCCCATTGCTTGATAAATCAAGCTTCGCCATTTTGGTATTGCCTATCAAACTACTGACTATTTTTGTTGTCAAATCATTCTTGAGTCCACACCTACCCAGGTCAAGGCTGTTGATATTGCAGCTGGGGTCTTGCAATAGGGTTATGATTAATTCACAGCCAGAACTCTTGATGTGACTTTTAGACAAACCAAGGTGTTCTAATTTGGTATTGCCTGCCAAAGACCTTACTATTGTTGTTACCGCTTCATTGTTAAGGTTGCACCTACCAAGATTTAAACGGGTTAGATTGCAACTCGAAGTTTGCAGTAAGTTTATGATTGATTCACAACCAGACCTCTCGATTTTGTTGCCATATAAATCTAACTTAACCAATTTGGTATTGCCGATCAAACCATTAATAATTATCTGTATCGAATCACTGCTAAATCCGAAACAAGCTAGATCAAGTTGGGTAATATTGCAACTCGGATCTTGGAGTAAAGTTGCGATTGCTTCAGCACCTTTAATGCCATGAATACTATCAGTATGATCACCATTGGTATGAATAAGATCCAGTCTTCGGAGAGAGGATAGCCCTCTAATCCCCAAAGCAAATGCTTTTAGACTGGCATCATCAATCTTGCTGTGGAGGAACATAATATGGCTCAGATTTGGGCACAATTTTAAAGCTGGAACGATGGATTCTACTATACCATCTCTAAGGTCACAGTCCAATATACTAATACGTGTGAGGTTACTATTGTTTGCCACAAACTCATTCAAAACTCCAATTCCAATACCACCATGTAACCAAAGCTTTTTTATGGTAGTGTTTCGTTGTAATCCCTCGAGTAGAGATCCAGTGTCTAGTGTCCATTCTGAAGATTTGAAGAAGGATATAGTTTCTAAATGAATATTATTTGCAATGGCAGATCCAAGTCTTGATAAATCTGCTCCATCATGCATCCAGAAACATTCTTCGGGGTTATGAGCTGTATGACCCCGGTCTACGATAGATAGTGATGTTAACTTAGGATCATTGTCCTCTATACGAAGCAATGTTCTATTTGATTTCTCGACTATATCCATGTTGTTTGCTAACTAATATATCGTACCACAGAAAGTAAGTGAATGTTGCTTTTTTTTTAATGATTGAGGAAACGATTGGTGTGTGACCTTGTGTGACCTAAATATCACTAAATTATATCAATCTCCGGGGCGGGATCGAAAAATACTTATCAAACTACCCTCTGTATATCCAAATACCATTTATTGTATAATCAATATCTAGAACATATCAAGATGAACTAATGCACTCTATCTATGTAGACCGCACAGTGATAGCTATAATTGTGGTGAATTCAGCGCCGTACCAACTCTCATAAAATTAGGATACCGGCGGCAATGCTGATCTCAAAGATATGATATGATATGGTATTATTACTGTCTCCACCATTAGAACGATGGCTATGAATATAATAGCGACAGTCTAATTACATTCATAGTGCAGTCAGTGGATGCACTGATCTTTATCGTTTATAATGGTGGTGTATTTTGATGCCCGGCCCACTCGAGTTCGAGTTTGAGGAGAGTTTGAGCGCTCATATACGATGTTTCGACGCCGCTGAAGCACCATTTGCAAGCCTATATGGCGTAGTAACAATCATAGAAGTCTATCATCATCCATAGAATTACAACGAGCTTTGTTGCAACGAATATATACAACACAATTGTCATCTTCCAAAATTTGCTCACATCATGTGCACACTTTGTCTTCATGTAACAACGATAAGTACAATGCTGCTCAACACCGACAGCACGTATCACTGTCGTATATCAATAGACAATAAATCAACCATACTTCCTCCTCTTTGTCAAAGAACCAATAGAGTCCAAACGCATATGAAGATCTTTTATCTCTTCTTCCTTAGCCTTCAAAACATCTTCCGACTTCTTCTTGGCATCTTGCATCTCTGCCTCCTTAGTGGCAATCTCTTTCTCTAACTCCGTGTTCCTCTGCTGTAGCTCTTTATTCTTCGTTTTCAAGGCATCACTCATACCATCTTTGAGTTGAATCAACGATACAACAGATGGATGTGTAAAGGGAGAAGCCGGTACAAACTTCAGAGGCATAGCACGGGCAAACTGGTAGATTGCCGAGAGCTTCCTAGCATTGATACATTTGACTACCTCTTCGTTTTGGTTAAATTCTTTAATTCGACCAAACCAATCGACGACAGAAGGTAATGCCTTTGGTTTCCTTTCATCGTCTTCCGTATCCAATTCAAGTAATGGATCCATATCAACCGCCAAATTTAGTTTGAGTTGGGTTGATAGCATCGCAGGCATGTTTTCAATGTCATTGCCATTCCCAAAATCTAACAATGTATGGTTGGAGCAATTCGAAAGGATGGTAGAGAAAGCATTCCAACCTGCTTTTGTGATACCGGAATTCCCAGATAAGTCCATATACTTCAATTTGTTGTTACCAACCAAGGCCTGTGCAAGCAATGATACAAATTCATCAGTCATATCAGTAACGTAAAGGTCAACAGTATTGATATTGGAGTTGGTATCTTGAAGCAGAGTTGCAATTGATTCGCACCCAGACCTTTTGAGTTTATTGCCGGACAAATCAAGCTGTTCCAATTTGGTGTTGCCTATCAAGCTGGTTACGATCTTTAGTATACATTCATTGTCAAGGCTACACCCGCCAAGGTGGAGTGCGGTTAGATTGCAAGTCGGATCTTTCAATAAAGTCCCCAATGCATCACAACCAGAGCTTCCCACATCACTGCCAGATAAACTAAGGCGCTTTAATTTGGTATTGGCTCTCAAACTACTAGCGATTATTTGTATACATTCATTGTTGAATCCAATCCTGTCAAGGTCAAGACTGATGAGATTACAGCTAGGGTCTTGTAATAGGCTTACGATAGATTCGGCGCTGCCAATTCCAATATCACTGTCACTAGAACGACGTCTCCATAGATAAAGTTTTTCAAGGCGAGATAGACCTCTGATCCCCAAAACAATATCTTTTAGACTGGCATCGTCTATACTACAAGCGCTAAAGCTCAGATTGTTCAGATTTTGACATTTCTTTATAGCCGGTATAAGAGATCCTGCTACACCACCACCTCTGACGTCACCTCTATGTATTGTGATTTCTGTAAGGTTACCATTGTTGGCCACATACTTGCTCAAAATGTTATTATCAATTCCACCCTTCAGACAAACTTGTGTGATAGTAGCATTTCGTTTTAATACCTTAAAGAACGTTTTATTGAATTGACGCTCTGAAGATTTGTAGAATGATATCTTCTTTAGATTTGTGTTATTTGTAATGGCATTTCCAAGTCTTGACAAATCTGCTCCATCGTGTAACCAAAAACATCCTCTAATACGACCAGTGGTATGATTCCGGTTTCTAATAGTTAGACTCTTCAACTTGGGGTCATTCTGCTCTGCACGAAGTAATGTTTTGTTTGATTCCTCGACTATGTCCATCTTCTTATTGTTTGTTGTTATGTTAGTGCCGAATAGTACGTGTATACCTTATTGCTCTAATTTTCTCCTTCACTTGATCTTAATGTAAATGTATAATATCGATTACCGAGCAGTTAATGCGAGTACACCAATCGAAGAAGCGGTAAAATTGATGCAAATCGTGTATCGTATATAGCCAAATGTGTAATTGTTTGATACTAATCACTATCAATTCTTCCCATTTGCTATTTGCTATCTACTTGCAACTTTGGTTTATGTGCACTTATACTCAAATTCGATACAGAACCTATAAAATAATAGTTGAAAACCTGTATTGTATCTTACCTAATTTGCTCATAGTACAATACCTCTTTGACATGGTGATTTCTCTACTGGCCTGCTGTCTAATCCTCTTGGCAATTAGTACCGTGTATAGCACTGAGCTATTACCTGGTCGTATTAATGAGTTTAAGGTGCGTACGGCGTTGTTCTGGTGTTTGAATATCAGTATTGTGCACATGATATGAGTTTGAAATTTTTATGTGAACAAATTCTTATGTCGCTTATTGTATTATTGTAGATATTAGAAGGACATACTACACCGGATGATTACCATTCTCCTCTACCACATACGTAAGTGTACATTACGTGTTGTATGTCTGATTACTCTACGATTTGCAATGCATATACTAACTCAATTGAACTTCTTGCTTTTCTATCAAACGTGCATCACTGCAGATACATCAAGGAAGGTGATCTACCAACATCTTGGGATTGGCGTAACATCTCTGGTAAATCATTCTTAACTCATTCATTAAACCAGCATATCCCTCAATATTGTGGTTCATGGTACGTAGTATAGTTGAGAGTGCATAAAGTTCTTTGCAATGAAATATTTATGCTCACATCTTATGCATTATATAGCTGGGCTCATGGTGCTATGTCGGCATTAGCGGATCGTATCAAAATAGCCCGAGGGGGTACCGGAGACGACATCAATCTATCGATTCAATACATTCTAAATTGCGGAGCTGCTATGGCTGGTAGTTGTTGGGGTGGAAGTCATTCTGGTGCATATGAATTTAGTAAACAAAACGGACCAATACCCTATGATTCTTGTCAACCATACTTGGCCTGCAGTGCTGATTCCGAAGAGGGGTTCTGTAAACACATCGACAGTACATGCTCAAAACAAAACATTTGTAGGACGTGTTCGACATTCGAATCAAAGGGTGGTACCTGTTCAGAGATTGACTTCTTCCCAAATGCAACCGTAGCAGAGCACGGCACATACAACTTGCTATCACTAGACCGAGTGCATAAGATAAAGGCAGAGATTTATGCCCGTGGACCCGTTGCAACTGGAATTAATGCCATGCCCATATTGAAGTACAAGGGGGGTGTTATTAAGGAGCTCAATATATTGGACATGCTCGTAGATCATATTGTGAGCATCGTTGGGTGGAATGTTGATGAGGAAGGCGATGAGTATTGGATCATTAGAAACAGGTAAGTAGAGGTCCTTTGTATTGTTTCTTGTTTCATCAGAGGCAAGAACTTACATCTATTACTCTTCTTTGATATTTAGTTGGGGTCAGGTAAGCAGAAGTTAATTGTGCACAATGGTCACAACCCACCCTCAGATCTGGGCATTCTGTGTTCTTATTGTGAAACCGATAATGAATGTACATACTCACTTGGTTGCGGATTGAGTTGACTTGTGCCTATGATATTCGATATGGTTTTGCAATTCCACTAACAAATACTAACGCACCCTACCTCCCTCTCTTCTTGGATATGATTGTGACCAATGTGTGGAATTAACTTCTGATTCCCTCAGTACTGGGGAGAGAGTAAGTTGTGTTTGTTGTTTCTGTTTCCTCAATCATATGTGTATGAACTTACATACACATTGATCTTCTCTCATAGTGGGATTTCTTCGAGTTAAGACAGGATTGAACCTCTTAGGCACTGAAACCACTGTAGCCTGGGCAACTCCGGGTCAGTACACAACAGAAAACAACTTCCCATGCGGTGAGGGAGGTGGCGGTTGTGGAGGAGAAGATAGTACCAATGGACCGCATCTTACTAGATACTATTTAGACCCTTCTAATGATGTAGAGGCTGTACAGAGGAGGTTGAAGGAGGGCGGACATTGGAGTGTTTGAGTAGGTAGTGTCTGATATGTTGAGGAAATGTTGTTTGAAAAGAGCCAGAATGGGGTCGACTTTCCTCATCGGACCCATACAAATTGTTGTATAATAGAATAAATAGATAGGAGAATCTACTGCTTGTGCCGAATTGCATACACATAAACAACTGATTCTAATACCCTTATATGATTCATACTTTGAGGTCGATACATAGAGTCAAGATAGAACCTACCTCTATTTTGCCAATGCCAAATCTTATTCTAATCTTATTATCATCTACTGTAGAGGCCTCCTACATACAAAGTCTCTACATCCTTTTACTGCCGCTAATGCAAGTCTCGAATATGTGTTGAGGGATATGTGATGATGGCTTGTCTGGGTTTGTAGCGCTTACTCAGAGGACTTATGAAGATATATTTTTGTTAGTGCACATGATATGTCATTTTTGTATTGTAATGATTGTCGCTTCTACTTTATCTAACTCAATATCATATAAAATATAGACCACAAATACTAACAAAGGTGCTAACATCTCCACATACCACTGATACACAACACTATCTCATATATTAGTGGTTATATATCATCATCGGTCATTGGTCATCGACCTTTAAAGATATTATGATATCTATTTATTGCAATTCAAACAAACTCGTCAATCGAATGGGTGCAAATGTTTTACGGTCCGCTGCACTTATGTCACGACGAAATAACAGTATATCAAAATTAATGAAGAATCATCATTATAATAACAACGTGCAAAGTATACGGTCTTTCAGTTATAAGTTCGATCCACCAAAGTCATCTAATAATAAAGTTACTCTTTTAGGGGTGGGGCTAGCCGGGATTACAGCAGGGATTCTAATTGGTGGCTTTGGTATACATGCAGATGTTTCACCTGATAGTTTGGGAATTAGCGTTGGACCACCCAAGCCATCGAATCAATTGTATTCAATGCACCTTGCAGCTACAACACGAATATTAAATGAGATGATAGTCGCTGGTGTCTTCCTAGCTCTTGCTGCACAGAATTCCCAAGCTCCAGAGATTGCTGCAGAAAGATATCTCACTGCTGCTGCAAACTACTATAATATACAATGTTTGACTAATCCAAACTACCCGAAGAATCAACTCAATGAATCGAAGAGAGCATTGTCTCAGCTTAAAAGAATGGTACTTGTGAAGCGTGACAATGATAAGAAGGGTGAACTATATGAATTCTTGAAATACGATGATGATGGAACGAGTTGCGTCGTCAAAGGTCCAATACATCTTGGGTCGGACCCTAAGGAGGGTCGAGATGGTTACTTGTCGGAGGATTCATACGAAGGTGCTAAAGTCATTACGGTAAAGAGGAAGGACGTATACTTTATGGACAAAACACCCGTCGAATGCCAAGGATTAGTTGGAGAGGAAAGCCCTCTTAATGGAAAGATTGGAACAGTATCTGACACAAAAGATGACGACGTATTGGTCAGCTTTGAAGACCGAGCTCTTCGAGCAGAGAGTATTCCGAGGGGGAATTTACGTGTGGTAAGCAAACTCCCACTCATCAGAGAAGATATCTCCTGGTTTGTTCCCTCAAATACACCCGTTGTATGTCAAGGCTTAGTGTCTGATCACGAAAAGCACCTGAACAACAAGAGAGGAACAGTATTAGGTGTTGATGAAAATAATAATTCGGCGATAGTTGTATTTGAAGATCCCAATCTTCCTGACACAAAAGTTCATGTAAAGAACTTATTCTTATCGAAAGAATTGCCAACGAGGTTCATGCCCAGTATACCTAAGAGCAAAGATAAGCGAGGATAAGTGGCTGGCGACGGCATAGGGGGGAGGGATAAAGGAGAATAGCGCTCTATCGCTGATTAGTGCAGAGAATCTTTGGGGCAATAGGGAAATATAAAAACTTGACTTTATAACCATAGTTAACAATCTAGCAGACGAAGTTGTTGTAGATATAAAGAAGGAAATGATAGTAAGCTACTGATAATTCCAATACCGATGATCTTTTTTACTCTTTCATTATGATTTTGAGGTCGATACATAGAGTCAAGATAGAACCAACCTCTTATTTATTGCCATGTGCCAAGCCAAATATATACTTAGGCCTCCATCAACAAAGTCTCTTCATCCTTTTACTGCCGCTAATGTAAGTCTTTAATATATGTGTTGAGGGATATGTGTTGATGAATTGTCTGGGTTTGTAGCGCTTTAGAGGAAATATGGAGGTATATTTTTGTTGATGTGCACATGATATGTCATTTTTGTAATGATTGTCGCTTCTACTCTATCTCTAACGTGGACAATATCATATAAAATATAGACCACAAATACTAACAAAGGTGCTAATATCTCAGCATATCAAATTACTGATACACGACATCATCTCATAATAGCGGTTTATGTAATAAGATCATCGACTTATTAGGTGAAGATATGATATCTATTTATTGCAATTCAAACAAACTCGTCAATCGAGGTGCCAATGTTTTACGGTCCGCTGCACTTACGTCACGACGAAAAACAACACAATCACAATTAATGAAGAATCATCATTATAATAACAACAATATGCAAAGTAGTATAAGATCCTTCAGTTATAACTTTGATCCACCAAAGTCATCTAAAGTTTCCTTGGGGGTCGGGTTAGGCCTCGCAACGGGCATTCTAATTGGTGGATTTGGTATACATGTAGATGTTTCACCTGAGGAAAATGGTTTGGGAATTAGTGTTGGACCACCCGGGACGCGGGAATAGAAATGGTATCAGCAAGGGTATCAGAAAAGAGCAAATGGTCATAATCATTTAGCCGCCTTGGCATTTAGCACGGCAAGTGCCGTGCTGAATCAGAAAGCTCCCGAGATTGCAGCAGAGAGATATTTGGTTAGTCATATCAATTTAATCAATGTCGACTGTTTGGATAATCCTGACGATCCTGACTTCGTACATAAGAATGGACTTCTACAAACGTTGAAGAAAGTTATGGATCCAAGGAATGTGTATTGTAAAGGATGATCAACTGTTTTAATAAAGGGTGTGTATAATATTGAGTTTTAATCTAGGTTAGTGCTGTAGCAGTGGATTTCGCTCTTGCTCATCTATACGATACATAGCCTATATGTAAGAAGTGGGCATACCTAGACTTTTCTTACTAGTGGGCCTGTGATCGACTTTCATCCTCGGACCTCCACAAATTGTCGTAAAAGTAGAATAAACAAATACTTATCAATATCAGCTACCAGTACCGATGCATGCTTGAAACAAACTGATAAATCTAATACCGTAATTGAGATTGAACTTCTACTCTTGATTCTTGAAGACTTTGAGGTCGATACGTAAAGGCAGATAGAACCTACCCTAACCTACCTCTTGCAGTCAAATCCATAATTTGACCTCCGTCTCTCCATATTTATGCTAAAGGCTCTATACCTATCTTTCTACTGCCGTTGTAAGTCTTGAATATGTGTTGAGGGATATGTGTTGATGGCTTGTCTGGGTTTGTAGCGCTTTAGAGGAAATATTGAGATATATTTTTGTTGATGTGCGCACATATGATATGTCATTTTTATTTGCAATTGTCGATACTTGTCTACTCTATCTCTATCTGACATATCATATAAAATACAGAGCACAAATACTAAAGGTGCTAATATCTCAACATACCAAGTTACTGATACACGACATCATCTCATAATAGTGGGTTGTAAAATAAGGTGAAGATATGATATCTATTTATTGCAATTCAAACAAACTCGTCAATCGAATGATGGGTGCCAATGTTTTACGGTCCACTGCAATCATGTCACGACGACATAATGTACCAAAATTAGTTAATCATCATCATAATAACAATAATATGCAAAGTAGTATACGATCCTTTAGTTATAAGTTCGATCAACCTAAGTCAACTAAAGTTTCATTAGGGGTGGGGTTAGGCCTCGCAACGGGCATTCTAATTGGTGGATTTGGTATTCATGTAGATGTTTCACCTGAGGATAATAGTTTGGGAATTAGCGTTGGACCACCCGGGACGCTGGCGCAGAAATGGTATCAGCAAGGGTATCAGCAAGGGTATCAGAAAAGAGCAAATGGTCATAATCATTTAGCCGCCTTGGCATTTAGCACGGCAAGTGCCGTGCTGAATCAGAAAGCTCCCGAGATTGCAGCAGAGAGATATTTGGTTAGTCATATCAATTTAATCAATGTCGACTGTTTGGATAATCCTGACGATCCTGACTTCGTACATAAGAATGGACTTCTACAAACGTTGAAGAAAGGTTTCTTACCTCAACTCAAACGATTGGTACATGTGAAGGGTGATGATGAGTTTCAAGTATATGAACTTTTGGAAGACGATGGGATGGATAGTTGTCTTGTAAAAGGTCCATTACAACTTGGCAAGGATCGCGATGGTTCGACATACTTGTCTGAGGATTCGTTACACGAAGGTGCTGAAATCATTACTGTTAAGAGAAATGACCTACACTATCGTCAAAACGCCCCCGTCGAATGTCATGGATTAGTTGGTGACAAAAGTCCTCTGAATGGAAAGCTTGGAACACTAATTGGAGCTGATTCTGAGGAAGGTCATAACATTTTGATTAGTTTTGAAGATGTTTCTGTTGGAAGAACATGGGTGCCAAGACAAAACGTACGAGGAGTCGTCAACTTGCCTCTTTTTAGAGATTTTGATCCCTTTCCAATGGTTCCCCCGTGTACCCCTGTAGTTTGTCAAGGCTTAGTGTCTGATCACGAAAAGCACCTGAATGACAAGATAGGAACAGGAAAGTCCGCGTTTGTATTCTTTTATCATGTGAATTCATGAGTTCAATATGAAGTCTTGGTGCAATGATCACTTCATTTGCACTAATTTGCTCATATTTGATATTGCCTTTGTAAGCCATTTGTACTAACAAAAGTTACTTTCATCTCTCTCCATCTACTCAAACTGTGAAACGCACATCTCTTCCAGTATTGGGCGACGTCGATGCAAATTATAACACAACGGTTGTATTTGAAGACCCAATCATACCAGATACAAAAGTGCATGTAAAGAACTTATTCTTATCGAAAGAATTGCCAATGAGGTTTATGCCCAGTACACGTAAGGACAAAGATAAGTAAGGGACAAGCGGCTGACGAGGGAAAAGAGAGATTATAGCTCATTAGCGTATAGAATCTTTGGGGAAAGGGAAATATATAAACTTGATTTTATATGCCATAGTGATAATCATAAAAGACGAAGTTGCTGTAGATATAAGGAGGGATGCTTCTCCTATCATGTCATTTAAGATATGTGTCGGTATCTTGATGGGCAATTTTTTGACATCAAAGATCTTTTCTACCAATATATTATTACTCACACAATAAATGACAATAATGATGATCAGAATTCTAATACTATGCCTCGTCATATCACCATCGGCTGCTGCCGCTGCGGCATTTAAAGTCGGTGCTAGTGGTGATATGGCCCCAATCCCATTGGTATGCATATCTTGTGACCTTTTTTGCAAATGAAAAATACTCACTGTGCACATCTTGTGTTCTCATTCCATTACGCCTCCAGGATGATATAGAGGGTCCAAAGGCGGCACGTTTGATGAAGAATAAAGAAGATATAGATGTACAATCGACCTATCATGAAGATGAAATCAAAGGCACGGTAAGTTTTGTGTATCTGATTGAGCATATCTTTGCTTTGGCATTGCAATCATATCTTTGCTACTGCAATTCCAACTTACACAATCATATGCCTCAATCCTTATGTACAGGGTGAATACACATATGACAACGCTGCCCGTCTAGTCAAGAATCGTGGACCAATCACGGCCAAAGTTACAGCATCTGGATCTCATAATCGATACTGTACAAAGAGTAAAGCAGGAGAAGACGATTGCTCAGTTGATGTATCATTAGTAGCTTGGAAATTCGCTGGTGACAAGGGAACTGTTCATGGTATGATTGAAGAGCAGTATAAAGATGGCAGTGGAGGATTAAAAGTTGATGTAGATTGTATGGTACGGAATGATAAAGAGGCGATTGTGGGAGGCAAAGTGAAGGAGGCAAGTGATGCTCATCCAGTTGGCAAGGCAAAGGCTCGACGTGCTTACATCAAGGTGGTCGATGGCACAGATGGCGGAGAAGATTATGTATCCAATGTTTATTTTGATGATGGGATCAATTCACATTGTACTACGGATGGGTTGAATGACAAGTTAGTTATTACTAAGATGAATGTCATCGAGCCTCTTGTCGTGAGTGTTTGCTCCAAACGAAATGGGGATTGGCAGAAATGCTTGGAGAAGGCAAAGACAGAGCAAGCTATTGCAATTGAATAAGTAGATGATCTTAAATTAGAAGTGAAGATGATGTTTGGGTATGGAGTAGTAGCTATTATAAAGGGGTGGTTGGGTGGTTGAGAATGAATCGAATGAACTCTACTCTTCCTCCACAAAGTCGTTACACTCTGCAAAGTTCAGTGTTACATTGTACTGTTTGGCAAACTGTAATAACCAACCAGGAGCACTACCATGCCGACGGTAATCGTCGAACAGTTCATCACCCGCCTTGATATCTCTAATTGCAACGAGATTGATTCCATCATCAGTGCCTCCATTGGCAGATGCTCGATACACTGTATTTGGATTTGTATTGTGGTTCAATCCGTTGCCAGGACACCACATGCCAAAGAATCTTTCCTTCTCTTGATTATCCGGCGTGTCAATATCATATCCACGGTCATCAGTGTTTGATGCACTAAATCCCCACATGTAGTCTTTGACATAGTTTAACTTGGAGTTATATACCTCCTTATCTTCTGCTTCTCCGCCACAAAACGACTCAATATCTTCAATGCTTTTGAATCCAACTAGATTGACGCCGTTCTTTCCTACTCTTAGAATTGTACCATTTGGAATATCTTGACAAGCAAACAGGCCGGCACCGAAGGGTCCTAACTTCCATTCTACATCGACCTTCCAACCCTTCTCTTTATTGGTCCATTTAGCCTGCATACCCACACGATCATTCCAGTCTACTTGATCATTCAAGCTTGGATCTATTGTCTTAACAAGCTCTACTTCAGAGTTGTTGTCATCGACGGGTTTGTCAGACCGAACTGCCCATCTCAATTTGCAACACGAAGAGCGGGGGTTATCTCTCCTCTCTTTACTTGTTGGACGGACTACATCTCTACTCCATGAACTGTATATGCCACTCTTAAAACCAGTTTTAAATGACTTCTTCACCCTCCGATCTTCTCCACTATGAAAGGTTAGAAACACAACTCTTCCACCTGGTGATAATGCCTTTGGTACATCCTCTAGTAGCTTATCCAAAACTTCAAACTCCCCGTTCACCTCAATTCGAATTGCCTGCATAACTCTGGCGATAGTTGAGTCCGTCTGACTCTTCATCTTCTTCATTTGATTTTTCCCCAATCCTTGTTTTTCATTCCAATTGTTCTGTTTCATTATCAATGGTCGCATTATATCTCGAACTCGATCAGCTAATTCTAAAGTTGTTGATGGTATCGTATTGCCCTTACCGATGAGACCAACAGCAATCTCGGCAGCAAATTCTTCATCACTATTCTCTTTTAGCATTGACTTTAACTTTCGTACTCTTAACCGTTTCAGGAGATCATATGCAGTCTCAGTATTTTCGACTGGGTCCATACGCATGTCCAAAGGGCCCTCTCTCTTATAAGTAAAACCTCGATCGTTATTATCGATTTGCATACTACTCAGGCCTAAGTCTGCTAGTAGACTTGTAACTTGTCCTGTCTGCTGTGTAGATGATAGATATGGTCCTAGATTTGCAAAGTTTTGATTAACTGCCGTGAATAGATTGCTGTGCAGATCCTCATCTTTTGTTCTTGATTCATCAGTACTTGTCTGATTCAATACATTCGTCCGTAATCGTTCTTCTGTCTTTTTAATCTCTACTGAATCTTGATCAAATGAGATTAGCCTTGATCCATTAGCTGCGGCATCATTCTTCATTAGATGTTTGAGGATGTATGATGAATGACCACCGTAACCAAGTGTACAATCGACTACTAACAAAGGTTGTGGCTGTTGTCGTTGTCCATTCACATCATCATTAGTATCTTCTAAACCCATGTAATGCAAACACTCTTTTACCATGATGGGCACATGAGTACCAGCTGGTGTAATCCCCTTGGCCAAGACCTTATTAATAGTCTCTTCATCACCACGTTGTTCCTTGTATCTGTCTTTAAAGTTGCGTGGATATCGACCTGAATATCTCTCACGGCGTTTGTATGGCTTGGATGATGTTGATGATATGTCAGCTGATGATGACGGTTCTTTGTCAACAGACTTGCCAGATGACATTGTTATTAGGTTGATACATTTAACCTGCTGAGTGACTAATCGAGCACCTCTTGGAGAGAAGGACGACACCGGCATCAACAAACAGCATACAACAATCATCAAGATGAGCATGACATTTGCCTGGGATAATGCGGATAATGATGATGATCGTGATCTCTTCTTTCTTGGATCATGTCTAAAGCATAATGTTCCTCCCACTAGAGCATAGTTTGAATGTCTTCCACTATGGGAACAACACCTTGAACTTGTGAGGCCTCTGGGTCTCTTTTTCCTTCGGCTCTTTTTCCTCCGGGGTTTTTGTTCATGTTCACGCAGCTCCATCGTCGCATGTTTCAAACAGACATACTCACTAATTGCATTGTTGTTACATCCATCGTAACTGCAAATCATATGACCAGAAGGTTTCCTATAACTATGCTTACTGCAAACTACTCCTTCCCTTCCAATTGCAACATATTCTGTCTGTGCAAAATTTGTGCATATTCCGTATGTGCACCTTGGCATATTATTATCGTTGGAACTCTTTTCACTGCGCTGTTGTATATTGATGTCTTTATCTGATTGTGGCGTAGTGCTTTCACTTACCACGCTTTCATCGTCATCCGTATCTTCTCCCTTAACTTCTTCGGCCTTGATACAAACTGAGTTTGTATTTGAAAATTGTGTAGGAGATGTATCTTCATCATCTGTATCTTCTCCCTTGACTTCAATCTTGACATTATCATAACTGAACTTCTTCTGTTTAATATATAGATCGGTATATTCAATCTGATCACATACCATCTTTCTATTGGTATGAGAAGTTGATGTTTGTTTAGTAGCCATCACTTTTTCTTCCTTCTTCTTTGTATACTTTGTTGATATCTTTACATTGTGACCTCTACTCAGATTTCCATCTGTATCTTCATCCTTAACTGAAGAATAAGAATAAGGTTGATGTTCCTCTTCTTTTACTCTAGCCGTTACCAAAGACATGTTACTACAGTATACCATCAACCAAAATTTGTTACAAAAGTTAGGTGTGGTTATCTAGCTCTATGTTGAATAACAATTATCGAAATCGCTGTCGGGGTACTACCGAACGATATACCGTTAAAAAATGATCTTGTGACTGTATCAGGGGTATACGAAGTGGTCCTTATCGTCAGTATTTGAGTGTTGCCAGTGTATATGCATTGCAACCTACTTCTACTCTACTTTTATGAACGGTATCCTATAGGTCCGTGACACCAATTGAAGAGCTTGCAATGATTTAATGAATTGGCATACGAAATATTATATAATAGTAACGACGATTGACCAATATCTTGATGATACATCGGCCTTGATATGATTTAAATAGACATGAGAATGCACATAGCAACCAAGGATACCAATATTGATGACAAAAAATTAGCATAGCATGGATGAACAGCGTTGAAAGATCGATTGGTAGCAATATAGCTGTTCATATATTGAAAGTATTGTTCTTAGATCAGTTTTTAAAGCTATTTCGATTGATAGTGGTTTCGGGGCGAACAGTCTTCGTTGGTCGGCTGTCCGGAGGGTTAAAGTTCATACTCAACAAAACAAAGAAAATATCAATCATCAATCATCTTTTTTACCTCTTTATACCGCGGCAGAAATGGATCGTCACTACATGCTCATGATCCTATTTCTTGTTGCTACAAATAGAAGTAATTGCTTTGTCGTTCTCGGCGGCGGCGGTGGTAGTTGTCAGGATAACTTTCTATCCAGATTACACACAAAAATAAGAAAAGCATCAAGCAAATTGTGTATGGTAGAAGAAGACAACGATAATATCAAAGTACTTACCAACATCACATCTACATCATCATTTGATAATCTTGGTAGACGTGAACGTAAACGAGCCATAGCACGACAACAACGTATCAATGCATGGTTAGCAAAGTACGGTTCATCACATGCATTACAACAAACATTCGGCAAATACGCCACAAACCAAAAACTAAGCCCAACACAAACACGTGCATTATATCATACATTATTACCACGATCATTATTGGCATTAAGTGAGTTGGATATATTAGACCCGTCGGACTTGGCACCATTGGCATATCAGGCACGGATTGCTGCCAAGGAGTATGCAAGGAGTAGATGTAATACATCTACTGGTCAAGCTTTATTAACAATGCTTAATCCAGAGCTTAGGAAGAAGTATAATCAACCATCAATGACATGGTAAGTCCGTATTTGTATGTACATCTGTGTCTACTTCTTTGTCTGAACAATATGCTCATATCTTGTGTATATCATGTATTCTAATACACCTCACAGGGATGACATATACACAAAGTATGAAACACAAATCATGGAAGAAGAACAAGCTAAAGCAGATGCCGAAGGTAGAACAACTGACGACGAAGATATATTGATGCAAATATACATGCGGATAATAGAAAAGAGTTGTGCAACGAATGCCGCATTTGATGGACTATTTCTCAAGGATGATAATAACAATGAAGAGGGAGATGATGAGCTTATTGCAATATCAAACCAATTAGAAGTAGATATACAATCGATATTACTTGATAAGAAGGAGAATAAACAACTCGTTAAATCGATAAAGAAGGATGAGAAGGAAAAGAAGAAGGTAGAAAAGGAACGTATAAAATCAATAAAGAAGTTTGATAAGTTGAAGAGAAAATTGGAGAAGCGTCGGAGGAAGCAACATGAGCATGATGTTGACGAGGATGATTTGATATGATGGGTGATACTAATAGTAGTATATACTAACCTCTAAACAGTTATACTACTTCTAAAATCTAGCTTAATTCATGCAACAAGGCTTGACAAGTCTACACTTGATCACTTCTCTTTATTCAGAGGTTGATCTGCTCAATGAAGACAAACACTCGAGCACCGACAGAACAAACATCTTTATCACAGAGAGGATGTGGGCCTGTACTTGCAGTAATCCGTTGTCCATTCAAGGTAACAATGTCATCATCATTACATGCCATTAATTGAAAGATACCATGCTTCGATGGTAAGTACTCAATCTTGGCAGCCATTTCACTACATGAACCCTCTGGACCGCCAATATCGCAGTCTACACCATCAATTGACATACCCAACGTTGATGTTGAACTAACGCCAGGTGCCGAGGTGTTACTCAGAGCATCAGAAGGTGGTAAGTACTTATTCTTCTGACCTCCCGTGGCACGTCCCAAAGTGAAGGATGATGATAACATACAAGCGCAAAACGATTTATTTGGTCCGTCCTTGCCATATTCGGTTGTCAGTTTGATTGTGAGGCCGACTTCACTTTGAGTTAGTGATAGTGATTCTTGACAAGTTTTGATAAACTTTTGTACCTCCCAACCAAAATCGATGGAGTTGAGACCAATCAACAGTGCCTTGAGGGGTGGACGTAGTGACGTAGATTCACCCGTTGGAAGGAACGTTTTTGGAATAGAATGATGCTTGACCGATGTATAATTCGAGACATTGCTTAGTAGCTCCTTCTCATCCATTTTGGCAATATCTTTTCTGGTTGCCAATATCAACGCTTTGGATGTACCCTTTGTGCCACTACTTAACATCATTGCACATTCTGTCTTTAGCTTGCTCCATTCCTTTTGTGTGGCAGGTCTCTTCTTACGAGTATGAATCGGTATGTAATCGCCGCCGGAAGCAGTAGCTCGAAGTGAACTTCCCTTGCCAAAAGGAGATGCTTTTACTCCTTCTTTTGTCTTACTTGCGGGGGTAAATGCACTGCTAGCACTTGGACTCTTATCAATAGCAACCTTCATCTTCTTCTTGGTAGGCGATGGAGATGACTCACTCCCTGATTGACCCTGCTGAGCAAATTCCTCAGCAGCTTTGTCGCCTTCCAAGGCAGCCTTCTTGGTGGCCTCCTCTCCATATAAGATCAAATGAGCCCATGCATAGACTGCGGCGGCATCCCATTCCGAATCAAACGTCCCTAAATAGTGATTCTGGCCATTGAACGAGATCTGAGACTGCCATCTATCACTCCCTTTCCTTTGCTGACGACAGACACCTCGATAAGCATAAACATAGCGCTTGGAATCCCCGCCAGTTCGGGGTGTAAAGGTAGGATCTCGTAACAGAGGCTTGACATGTGGTGGTAGATTCTTAATGTCAATAATTGATAAGTCGGGAATGATGAGGTCAGGATCATACCCTCCGTTCTCTTTTGAAGCCTTACCATAGACATTGGCATCATACTTGTTGTGTATGTTTCTCGACCCATCTAGATTATAATTTAAATCGCTCTCGTTAACGAGACCGGCATCAACATTACCTCTTCCTCCTCCGGTTAGTACCTGGTCATACTTCTTGGCGGCCTCCTCGGCAGTGCTAAACAAGAGGATTTCCTTAGTGGCCGAGGCTGACGATACATCCAACACTGGCTTGCCAGCAACCTTGACAAAAAACTTCTTGAATGGCGGCTTAATACCATGCTTGAGTTTCCACACACCGTTATAATTAGCAACAAGATTTGCTTCTTCCGACTCATCACCCCCGGTAGATCTCATCTTCTTCTTTCCTGATCCCGTGCTGTCGTCTTGTTCATCAACTTGAACACTCTGTTCTGTTGGAGAGGCAATACTTACTCTTCGTGGTGCCCTGTTGCAAGTTTTCTCGTGTGTCAACCTTGCTTGGCATGTGAAACAATCGTGTCCACAACTACGGCATAACCACTTGCCTGGAGAAGAATGGAATGATGCAAGATGAAGTTTTAATCCCTGTTCACTACTGAAACATCTTCCACAACGGATAGCAGGACGGAAGGCTGACATGCCTACAATAGAACCAGACCCTCCTGCCGGTGTCATGCTCGAAGTTGTGACAATCTCCTCACAGACGAAGCCTTTTGCATTCGATGCTTTAACAGCGTGTAGGATGGGATCCAATGACATGAGACTAATCTCCTTCCGGATTGACGAGAATGGTCGGAACCACGCCACTGCAAACTTTCTTGATTGACTAATCTTTTGAGAATTGATCAACTCATCAAGTCCCTCGTCTTCTTCGACAATGTTTGTCAACGTACTCAGGGGTAATTCTGCATTCAAACCCATTAATGATAGAGCAGTCAAGTCACTTGGAGTACACGGAGTAGGATACTTTCCATTTGAGTAGATAACAACCATTCGACTAAGCATTGATCTGAAGTAGGTCATAGACTTCTTGCAGCTAAAGATACGACTCTTCTCCCATTCCGATTCGATTGCTTCAGCAAATTGAGGTGCAAGGAAGGTCAATAGTCCCATAACTGGTGCTTTATACGTCTGACCACGATACTGAGCGTGAATGTTGGAAGCAATAAGGATACGATGCCTTGCCGTGAGGCCGATCGGAGGCTTATTACCTCCACCTTCTCCAACTCGTTCAATGGCGGTTGATCCAGTAACATTACGCTGACTTTTCTTCTCATCTCCTACAACCACATCCTTACTAAAGTCCCATGGAGTTGAACAGCCACTCTGACTTGCTGCCAAATCGGCATTATTCCATAAACCATTACTCCACACCTTGCCAAGTTTTCCGGCCGGGTCAGAATGTGAACATCCCAACCAGCCCATACCTTCATCTAATACAACAGCTTGAAAGGGTATCTGACAAAAGTGAGCATAATCTTCCATCAATACCGAGTATGTGGTTAATATCACATGAAACGGTGACTCGGGTAGACCTCCAAGAGAGGCAAAGTGAGAGTCAGACGATGACATTAAACTCCCAAAGTGCTTGCGTAACTGACGTCGTTGGACTTTTGATCCTTGGTACGAAAGGGCACGTAACATTACATCGTTACCGGTAGTGGTGCATCCGCCAGCCTTCTTGAAAATACTATCGTGTATACCATCTTCAAGCTTACCAAAGGCTGATGCAAACTGATCATAGTCTTCTCCGCTTGATGTTACAATCAAGTGAGGTCCGTAGTTAGGTGTCGACGACGAGGAAGAAGTAGATGGAGAGGATGCCATGTTCTCCAACAAGTTGGCAATCCTCAATGTTCGATTAGTCCACTGCATATCATGAAGAACGGCATGTCCTGCTCCCTTGCTCATTATATCCAACAGACGAGGTAGGCATGTGTCTGTCCACTCGGGATCATTCTCCAGCTTCCTCAAAGGAGATGCGGCACTGCCTGTATTGGAAGGAATACCAACACTGCTACTACCCAAACTATCTTCAAACCCCGTGGAGGAGGGGCTAGAAGTCGTCATGAATGGATTGGGAACAACCAACGGAAGGCCTTGTGCCGATGAAATCTCCCCACTTTTACTGCCTTCCAGTTTGGAAAGTGCACAATCCATACGAAACCTCCTTCGTTGATCACTCCTTCGTGTCACACCCCTTGTCGAATCTAATACACGATTACTCAATTGTTTCGCGGCGTGAATTACAATATCCATTGTTTTATTGGTATCAGCTCTTGGTGAGGCGAACTTTTTGGGTAGTGATGTATCGTTGAGGTTGGCATCTGATACAATTTTGGCTATTTCAATATGGACTGGTGTTACTATTACATCTTTATTGATATCAACTCGACCAACAGTAGTACTGCCACTACTTGCAGCATCATGCTTATAAGTTGGATGCAATTCTTGAAAGACAGAAGCAGCAGCGGCACTTAGTACTGTACGTGATATATTTGGATTATTCGATATAAGTTTTTCATTCTCTTCTACTTGTTTTGCTAATGGTGAACGTTTTAACTTGCGTGGTTTGGTAGTGGATGATGATTTAGTGGTGGATGCTGGTGATTTGGTACGCTTCTTGGTTGCAGGTGTGGTGGATGAAACTGCAGCCTTTTTTGGTGTTGGTTTTAAAGCCGTAGACGATGACGAAACGGTATCAGCAGATAGCTTCTGTTTCTTAGAACTAGACATCAAGTCATCCTCAGATGCAGTTCGTTTCTTGGCACCGGCGGCGGAGTTTGCCTTTATCAATTCATTTGCCTTGGTCTTGAACACTTCCTCATCGTGTGTAGACTTGGCACTCTGTTTCTTCTTCTTGTCACCACTTCCACCACCACCTTGGACAGGAGAAGAACGTGGTGTACCCCTAGGAGTACCCCTAGGTGTGGATGACTTACCGGCAGTACCACCAGCACATGGTAAATGAAACCAAGGTATAGTTGAATTCTTCTTTAAGAAATTGGGAATCTTAACCTTGGAATTCGATATTTGATTTAGTATTGATATACGGTTTGTGCGGATTGCTTCCATTGCTAGTGTTATTGGTGGATCATATGTTGAATTGTCGGTAGTAGATGTTGATGAGGTAGCTGTTGCCTGTTGAGATGTTGTTTGATGTTCACTAATAGACTGAGTGGGCTGCTCATTAGGTGTTTTACTCTTCTTCTTAACACCGCCCTCTCCCTCAGCTAACAACAAACGTTCTTCACCCCGAACAATTGAATAAGCCGCAGCATCAAATGCCTTCTTAACATATCCAACATCAATCTTCGGTAATTCTTCTTCATTCAAACTAATATCATTCGAATGACTTGGTAACAACGGACCAAGGATTTGAGTATGTATGTCAATTAATGTATTGGCAAAGTCATTATTAGTAGTATCAGAGGTGGAGTTGGTATTGAGTTGTATTGATTCAATTGCAGTTAAGCCAGATGATGATTGGATAGTTGATGATTCATTCCCTAAGAGTGATGTTAGTGTATCTCTTACACGCCACGATGCTGCTGCTGATTCTGTGGAGGTATTATTGGTGTTGGGAGCAGTGGTAGTAGATGTGTTATTTTGTGATGGCCAATCAGTCTCATCTGATATTAGACCCTGTCGCCATTGGAAGTAATTGCTGTTAGTATCGGTTTGTTTGGTATTATTATTAGGGGAAGACATGATGGTATATAGTATAAGATATATCCTCTAGAGGGAGATGAGGGTTGAGTGCTGAGTAGATATTTGTGATAACTTTTGATGTTTTTCTGTGCTTGTAGATAACCCTCTCCGGTTGCCATGAATGAAGATTATCCACTTCAAGAACACAATCAATCGAAAGAGCGTTAAGAATTTGGTACAAGGACTATACTCTTTTAATGCACGAGCAGTGTTGAATTGTAATACCAATCGATCTTTCAATTTACGATTTTACGATTAGCGTTTTGGGGATTAAGTGCAAAATAATCCAAATATAGGCCATTTTTAAGTGCACTTAAGTGCTTGGTACATTTCTACGTAGACCCCTACGTGAGTACCGCTTGTGTCACATCACTAAGTAAGCTACATACAAACTGAGTACCACTTAGTACCGCTCATGTCACATGTGACTATGGAGACCAGCCCTCTCTTGAGATAAGTTTGGGGTCAGACCATATTTCATAACTGGTGTCTTTTTATTGCATTTTTGGATACCTCTTGATTAGTACATGTATTTAGATTGCATGATTGCATAATTCTCAATATTGGCCAATATATGGCCGATTTAGTCCATAGAAGTCACGGGAAACCAAGTAAATTTATGACAGATAAGTAGAAAAGTTGTAGGTAGATTAAAAGTCCAATCAAATAGAATCTTATATTATGCTAAGAGCTAATCAGATACTTATGATAGGCAGTTAACTGCCGATGAAAGATGAAAAGATGAATAGCGGGGAATGTAGTAATACATACCACCACCTATGAAACATAAACATACATAGCACTAGCACACTAGCATAAGGTCAGAGACCCACAAGTCCGCTGGCCATGCGAAATATATATCCCCACAGCAACAGGAGGATATCCCCAATCCCCCAGAACACAAACAGCTGTGTTGACCTAACGGCCAAAGGGACTACGAGCCTGAGGAACCTCGCCAACGTTTCGCTGCACATTGGATCGATTCCAAGTGGTGTTGCTGGTAGCTTCCACACTTCGGAGGGTGACTCGGAGGATGGGGGTGAATTGTTTTGACAAGTCTTCGGAGAACCCTTCCCTCTCGGAGAGCTGTTGATACACGAAATAATCCCCTTGATTCCAGAGGAGCTTCTTCTCAACATTGGGTTCACAAGCAAATGGAAGTAGGATGACTTGATTGTCTGACATATGATTTTCAGTACCAAAGTGCCGAGTCACATCATTCAACACTTCCTCGTGGGAAGAGATGAGTTGATCCCTATTTGACATAGGCCGTGTATATATAGATATACCCGTACCCGTACTAATGAGATAATAGTCCATTAGATAGAAGTATCTTAAAGATACTTCTGTGTGTGAATATATGGCGCGTGGTATCTGTCCTAAGATACCCTTGCTGACACGTGGAATACACATATGTGTATTCAACGCTTACTAGTATTAATACACTGATCATTGATGCCACCCAACAGTATGGACCTGCTAATCCCCTTTTCATTACTCCCAATTTCCGTCCATTCTTGTATACAGTTAATGTGCCCTCGTCTAAATCAAGCAGCAATCCCATCTCATCACCAGAAGACATAATTTCCATCCCATCCCAAGCCATACTATCCCCCATTTCAAATTCATTATAACTTTCCCAATCACTTGTGTAACATTCTCCATCATATGCATTATATAAGCAACAATGAATACTGTTGTTGCTATATTCACCATGACTGTCTATGTATCGAGAGAAATTTTGATAGAACTCCGGGAGAATGGTAGTTGCACCACTTGTTTGTCGGTTAGCCTTGCCTGGTCTCATCACTCCTAAATGTGCACATATGCTCGTTGGATAGCTTGATCTGTGCACTTCAAAAGATGCATAGTGTTTTCCTGCCCTTAATATATTGTCGCTAAATGCAGTCTCCCACCTACCATCTTCTCCACTATGTCTAATACATGATTTATCAAAATCATTCACATACTCAGCTTCTCCGACAAGTTGATCAAAAGTGAGAGGGTATCTCATTAATTGAAGGTAGTGATAATCTGCCAGTGAACTCTCTCCGTCGTAATGTGGTAATGCTGCTTGTTGCTCCTCTGTTGCAATATCTTGTACTATAATGCGTACAGATTCCTCAATAATAGAATCACCAATACTATTATTTGATACCCCGAATCTCTTAGATGTTAGTGCTAAGGATAGCAAATCAACCGAAGATAAGTATGATATAATCTTTGATAATGTATCGGTATTGAATAGCACTTCTTCTTTGTTGTAATTAGTTGCATTATTGTTTTTGACTTTCTGTTTCTTATCAAGGTGCATCATCTTTGCAAATTGTAATTATTATGAGAGTTTAATTGTTATATGTCAATAATGAGTAATCGTACAACACTACTGCTGTTTAATTATTGAAACACATACTACTCAATAGAATATAACTCAAACAGATGAGGTCTTATCTCGGATCAACAATACCAACCAAACAAAATCCTGCCTTACATACTGTCCGCCTCTGTCTGGAGCCTATCCGTCACCGATCTCCACCAATTGATAGAGCGTAGTTTGTGATTATGGTATTGCAAACTGATAACAAGTACCTGTCTATCCATTGAACCATTGTTTATATCGTATGCAAATATACTGAACATAGCATGCGAACTGCATCAATCTTAATCTCAAAGGATACCGATTTCAATCTCTCATCAAAAAAAAATTGACGGAAATGGCATATCGTAAATAGCGTTTTGGGGATTAAGTGCACTTAAAAAGTGCCATTTTGGACTTCACTTAAGTGCATTTAAGTGGCAGTTGGGCCCTTTATGGGAATAAACTTAAGTGATTTAAGTGATGTTAAGTTGACTTTTATGAAGTTACGGGAAATACAAGAGAGTGTGCCAACCAACTAGAAAACTGCTTAAGAGGTATCCTTTTGGGATAATTCCGCATCCGATGAAGGCTTAATAGAATAAATATGGTAGTTATTAGGTAGATAATATATAAGTATATATACTAAAATGAGATTATAGCTATGTATTAGTGATCATTGTAATCTACACTAAACAAAGGCTCCCCGTGTTCAAATGAGAGTTGAGTGAGGGCAGCAATAGCACCAAATACCATTTGGTGATCAAGAATATCATGGCGGTATGCAGCAACAAGGATATTCCACTGCTTGAACCTCTTGTTCACAGTTTCTTGTCTGCTACGAACCCTGGCACTAATTGCTTTCATATCAGGGTTCATGTAAAGACCTGGACATATCACATGCTGTGGTGCACTGCCTCTGTAGCCCATGTCTGCTTCCACCCTTTCCCCCTTTTCAAGCATACCAGCAAGACCCATATGTTAAATATCATATCATCATTGTAAAGGCCAGGCTCCCATGGTCCACTAAACCAGCAGATATCTCCTGTTTTGATACCCAAAGCAATATCATAACGTAGGGCGGCATGTCCACTCTTCCCATACTTAATTGAATTAAACTCCTTGCGCCATTTCATGGCCAACTTAAAGTCAACACCATCATCTGACAGCAGGCAATCATTTCCAGTGTCCTCCCTCTTCCTATTTTCAAACTTGATCTATAACTGTGTGAGAAGCATACGCACAAAAACAAAAAGGTACATAACATCATCTGATCATATTATTCAACTCACCACAATATATGACAGTTCATGTACAGCCTTGATATATCCCCACACCCATTTACGCATTGTTTTGGGGTCAACACCTCCTAGAAGCGTGCACATCGCAGTCTCGTTCTCAGGGTATATCTTCATAAACATCAACCCCCACAAGTAATGTTCAAATGCTTTAGTATCACCTTCGGGGAGGAATGAAAAGCTAACCATTAAATTCCATGCTGCAACACATACTTCCGCAGAGCAGCCAAACGATGATCGGAATCTCCTATCTTCCGTACCTCCCCTCTGCATCGTGCCGAGTTGTTTTGAAGCTCGGTTCATTAATGATTGACCCATCATATAAGCATCTTGGACTGTTTTTGTTACCACCATTTTGCAGCACTTATTGGAACTTCGACAGGGTCGGAACATAAGGGTAGGATAGACAGTTATCTACAGTTATTATTATGTACCTAAGAGCCTACACTACAAAATAGATCAACAGCGTCGATGACATCAGTGACAACAGCTGCCGGGCGGAGTAGCAAAAGATTTTTAGAAGGTGTCAGCAAAAAGATATGGGGATACCCTAAATATGTGTGCCCTAATATTATTTTTACATGCGGAGTGCTAGTAATTATTAGACATAAACACTAATAATTCGATATAACTTATCTTATCGTTGTTTCAAACTAACAATATTACATTATAGTCTACCTTCTAAATTTCAGTTCAGTATGTTGAAAGTGCGATTTTTTGCTTTTTCTGGCAACAACAACACAGCTATTCGACGTCTACGTGAAAAAATCCGCTTATACAATATCAATACTACCCTTCAAGGTGGTCGACGCGTCAGAGTACAAAATAACAACACCAATAATAATCAACCACCTCCTGCCGCCGCCGCTGCTCAGGACGAAGCTTACGGTAAGCTATTTTATATTATGTGGTGCATAAAATTGTGATTTGTTGCACTCATCATAATATGCTCATATCTTATGCACAGACGTAGACGACGACGACGACGATAATATGGCACTGCACCTCTACAGGTGCTACTCAAGGCCAGCCCAATCTAGCGGGTATGATGGGAAACATGTCCCTCACCTCGTATAAGAATTTTTCTTTCCGCGCCCAGTTCCCGTTCATTATCAAGGAAACAACATTTATCGAAGGCAAGAAGATTGTTGTTATTGATTTGTTAGTCTTTCCCTGTGGTGAAGACAAATGGAACGTCATTCTCAACCCGCAAAACGATCGCCAGTTGTTGGTGCGTGTTGCGATCCCCGATTGTTTTGCTAATGATGGTGGTGCAAGGCTAGTTGACGAGTATGCCCTCGAAGGTAATAGTGACCTAAGCTACTAGATAGAAGTAGATCTGTACGATTAGTACTGTCTATGGAGGTCTATTGCAATGGTTAAAGATTGATAAAGAAATTATGATTTAGATTTCTACGAGCATTACTGCGGTGA
>Ga0214477_100077_pt1 | contig 60321 bp, 43 predicted proteins | sample M1_20Mar14CPVII9_FD_165058 | JGI IMG/M metagenome (GOLD analysis project Ga0214477, IMG submission 165058) | Marine eukaryotic communities from Monterey Bay, California, United States - M1_20Mar14CPVII9sort6BwellC16 | ecosystem: Environmental > Aquatic > Marine > Unclassified | place: USA...
GATAAGCCTCCTCACCGGCCTCCCACCAAAAAAAGATACCGGATACCATGCAGCAAAAAAGGAACGAATGACAAATAGTTCAACCAAAGGGTGGATCCAAAATGAGTTTCCAAGTGAAAACTGACATAGAGAGTACTGATCGGCCACTTTTCCGAGTTTTTCTTTTTTGAAGGCGAAAAAAATGTATAAGTTGGCCATTTCACGGGACCCAGGAGGGACTCATTGAGCAATTCATGTGATTAGCAATTTGTGAGGTTTAGTTTATCTCTAGAGATTATAGAGAGAGCTAGTCCCATCCTTGTATTGTTGATCAGATAAGCAGGTTATTCTCTATATAATTAGTTTGGTTATTAGGGCTTTGGATAGAGTAGTAGAGATAATATGCTCACATGTTGTGCATAAGATATGCAACAACAATACTAAGTATCATCCTCTTCCTACTTACAATAACATCGACATACTCATTACTATTTGGTGATCATCCACTCTTCTCTATAAAAAGAAAACATACGAATACTAAAATGGGTACAGCACAATCTAAAACAACACCATCATCATCATTAGATGTGGGTACTGCCTCTGTTATTGAACGGAGCTCTTCTTCTTCTACTTCTATCGCAAATGAACAGACTTCTTCTTCTTCTACTCAATTATCTGCTACAAAAACAGATGATATATCATTAACACAACATAATACACAGCCATATCATCCATCAAATATTAATAAACCAATATTAAGGCACTATATATTCCTAGTACACGGTTGGTTAGGGAATGATTTAGAAATGGCATATCTTGGTACTGCTTTCAAGTCTGTTCTTGACCCTATTTCCTCCTCAATGGATGGTAGCAACGATAATAATGGCGATACGAATTATGATGTAGCTGGTACACCACCAGATCAAAAACGTGTTAGACGATCAAGTTCATACTTAACACATATTACATCCCAACAGCACAATCAAACTGCGCAACAACAAGTTGCATCAACAACAAAACCAGAGGTGGCTGTACACAGTGTTAAATGCAATGTAGGGAAAACAACCGATGGTATTATCAATGGTGGTAAACGATTAGCTAATGAGATTATCAACTTTATGAAAAATGATGTTGAGAATCGTCTTCTTGATAATGCCTCTTCTTCCTCGTCTAATGGGGAAGAAGATCAGCAACATCATGTGACATATTCAATAGTTGGGAATAGTTTAGGTGGATTATATTCACGATATGCTATATCATTATTACCATATCAGTTACCATTGAATATCAATTCCGATGGTACTGTCAAAGCTTCCAATACACAACGAGGAAAATTAAGTATGTTACATATACATCCAAATATATTCTGTACAACCGCTACACCACACCTCGGTGTATCACGTCATACCTACTTGCCTATACCACGTATTGCTGAAACTATCATTGGTACAGGTATGGGTAAGACTGGTGAAGATTTATTCAGATTGAATAGTGATAAGATGAATGTAGATGGTGGATTGAAGAATGGTGGATTAATGGAACATGTTGGACGAGGTGTACGACGATTAAGTGCATTACGTAGTAGTAGTAATCTCAAGAATGATGATGTCGAGGAAGAAGATGAGGATGATATCAACAATGGTATTAATAACTTTAGTGACGAAACTTCAGATCAACAAGATACGGAAGAAATGGAATGCATCATACATAACATGTGTACCTCTGAAAAATATTTAACTCCATTACGTAACTTTCGACAACGTATTGCATATGCAAATGTATATGGTACCGACTTTCAAGTACCAACGTTAACGGCGGCATTCTTGAATGAGAAGAGTGGTGTTGGACACTTTGTTGTTGGATCTAGAGATTTGAATAGTAGTAATGGAGGTGGTGATACTACTGGGGATGAGAGTATTGAAGAGAAGAAGGAGGAGGATACTACACCAAGTGACGGAGTGCAGCCTGTTGCCCATAAACGAGAATTGAGTGAGCATGGGGAGGACACTGACGAGGAGAAGGATGAATTCCCTCCCTTCATCGTGGCAGTTGTCCGTACTGAGAAGCAGACACAACCCCAACCACCAACGAAGGCTCACTACATTGACGATGCAACCGCCGATGACGAACTACTACAAATGTCTCAATCATTAGATGCACTAGGGTGGACTAAAGTCTTCATTGATGTACGTGATCGTATCCCCGTGCCTGGATTAGCCAAACCGGCTTGGCTTAAGGGTCCATATGGATCGTTAGATGATCTGATCCGAGAACGGAAGGGTTTAAAGTTTGATAGTTTACATCAATCTCATACTAATATTGCATTATCAACAGAAACTGGAGCTGCCACTGTTGATAATGCATCTGAAGAATCAAGCAAGGCAACTCTTAAGGTACAAGTTGACGATGATACAGCTAAAACAGACGAGCAGTGTATACTCACATCACAAGAGTTGGCAGCATCTACAAACTCGGGAGATAGCTTTCATTTTCCTCTTGGTCATACTGTTATGGTGGCGAATTCCAAGTCAGAACAATATTCAAAATTGAATAGTCAAGGACGTCCTGTTATGGATAGACTTGCCGAGAACATGGTAGAGAGTGTATTGGAGTTTGAGTAGTTTAAATCTAAGAGCTAGACTTAAAGGCTTTAGACATAAATGAGATTCATTTGTTAAGGTTAAATCTAATCTCAAGTATAGGTACATTCATGTGAAGAGAGGTCGTTGTACTAAACTGCATCCACACTCCTTCATATGCGTTTGTATTTCATTTTTCAATATCTCTACAGCTCTATCAACCTCAATGGGCGAACTGCCGAAGACAAAGACATACGGAGAGCAAAGATTTGTCCTAAGCTTTGCTTCGTTATGACATACCTTGATCATACAGCCTGTCGCACGTTTGATCTTCTTCAAAAGTTTAGATCTATGGCCAAATATGAAGTGACTATGATGTTGTTTCCGACTACCCTCTCCAATACTAGGAAGTTCTACTACATCTGCCCACCCCATTTCTCTCTTTGGATTAAAGGGATTGCGTTGCTGTACGACGGTGGAATGTTCACCCCCTTCCCACAGTGGATGGAGGAGCCTGCACTTCAAAGCCAAATCATAGAACAACCTCCCTTGAGACCCATCATTACGAATGTATTCCAAGAGAGCATCTTCTAAGTAACTGGCTGCCCTTCTTATATCATCTATGGCATAGCGGCGATTCAATGTATATGTTATGAGTACATATGAGCTGCTTGAGCTTGATGTACCACCCTCAATGAAGCGCAGAGAGCAGTTTGTTTTAATGCCAATCTGTTGCAGATTGAGGACATTGTTTGCATCCACAAGATGGGCTGAAAAGGTAAATGAGAAATAGGATAGTGTGAGAATAAGTCAAGGTATAAAGAACGAAACAAAACTGTTGTAGGATACTCACAAAACAACCGCTGCCTTGATACATTATCTGGTAACAGCCAATGAGGAAAGTAGATACGACAATCGAAATTGTCGACATTATAAACTTGTTTACGTGGGATGCTGCCGGCAGCAAGTTGACGCTGTGAAGATACTTGAGCCGAATCTAAACTAGTAATTGTGGAATTGTCATTATCTTCTACAGCCTTCTTATGCGGTGGTGGAGGCTGCCAGCGTGGCTTCTCTGCTTGAGGCTGTTGAGAAGGTGGTTTCTCCTTCTGAACATTATCATTATTCTTCGAGGCAACCGCGATCTTGTTCGGCTGAGGTGCAGACGATTCCACCTCCACTCTTCTAAATGTGACACGATCTTGAGTAACACCCGTCATAACTTCGATCTGATTCCCTTCCTTGTTAATGAGGATGGTGTAAGACTTGTTTGTATACATCAAAACTTTTCCTTGCAGCAGAGTCGACTTATCTTCACAAGATGGAGCGACATTCACTGGGCAATCGATACCAAATAAAAATGATTCGGCGGGAACTAGTTTGCTGTTTGACTTCTCTTTGTCCACGACTTCATACTGCTTGCCATTGGTTAACTTGGAACTAACTATTCCGCAGTTGAATGAGTTGTCGTTCATATTCCACATAACCGGGCAGCCGATTGGAAAGTCGGTCGTGTTTCGCTCTTGTTGGGTTGCTGATGAAGATGAAGAGACAGTATTATCGTTCTGTACAGATTGAGCTCCCGCCTTGACCATGTCACTTGTGTTTACTACTGCATCCGTTTCTTCTTCTTCCGTATCATTACCGCTGAAGAGGGAAGCCTCGTCATCTGACTCATCCTCGGGCTGAGGTTGAGATGACTTCATATCCTTTGGTCCACTATCTGAAATCGGTTTGAACCCACCCTCAGGCACTTCTGTATCTTTTGCGCACTCAGTAACGGCATTATCAGATACTATTGATGTTGAGGTACTTTGCTGTTCACTCTGTTGTGTAGTAGTGATGCCCAACAGCTTGCCCATACTTTGTTGGTATAAAGCCATAAAGTCGTTACCTGTCGCCGATGGTAGATATCGTGACCATTTTGCAGCCATTGCATCATTAAGGGCATCTAATTCAGGACTTGGGATCTTTGATAACTGCCTTTTTATCTCGGTTGTGATTGATGATATTGGCTCAATAGTTACCGAAGACCCAAACAACTTGCTTATTTCATTTGACCTGGCATCTAGATATGATTGATCTGATTCAAAGTTGACATTACTGCAATCCTCTCCGTTCAGTAATTTGCAAGCCTCGTCATAGGCAAGGGCGGCATCTGATTGAAGATGCCAATTCCCAACATGATGTTTCCTACGACCGTGTTTGATTTCTGCTTCAAATGTTAGTGTACTGTTATTGTAGGTGACACCGATGTAATCCGAGTTTTTGCTTTGCTGATGAGCAGAAGATGTCTTCTTTCCAGCCGGCTTTGTTGTTGTGTTTGGGCGATGCTTTGACAAGATATTAGAAACCTTGGAGATGATCGCTGTGGAGGATTTGGCAGCGTCACTACCCAAACCAGTCTCTCTCAATTCCTGTTTCTTAGCCTTTTCATAATCTTCTAATGAAGAGAAGTTTGTCTTCGCTGTACTGCCCCGCAGTTGCTTCACAGCTTCATCAAAGGCAAATGCCGCATCTACTTGAAGCTTATAGTAACCTAATTTGATTGTTCCACGGTCATGTGTGATTTGAGAGAACCACTTCTTATTTGTTTTGTGATAACAAACACCAACATAATGAGAAGTCTTCTTCTTGGGAACGATGTCGTCATGTTGCTTTTCTGCACCATCTAACTTTTTGCTTGAGGTAGCCGGCCGATTCTTTTGGACAATCTCGGTCACCTTGGCTTTGATTGATGTAGAAGACATAGAAGCATCACTACCCAAGCCAGTCTTCTCTAGCTCAAGTTTCTTTGCCTTCTCATAGTCTTCAAGTGTAGCAAAATTAATCTCGGCAGTAGGACCCCTCAGGAGCTTTACAGCTTCGTCATATGCCAGAGCTGCGTTTACTTCAAGTGTATAAGTTCCAAACGCTGGCTGCTTTCCATCGTGTCCGATTCGAGTTGCCCAATTTTTTCTTTGTTTGTTGTATGAAACGCCAGTATATAAAGATGACTTCTTCTTAGGGGCGATGACTTTCTCTAGTGACTCCCTCTTGTTTGAACCGCCGTCAATTGATGCAGCCGGGAAAGTCTTCCGAACAACTTCGACCACCTTGGCTTTGATTGCTGTATAAGACATGGAAGCATCACTACTCAAACCGGTCTTCTTTAACTCATCCTTCTTTGCCTTCTCATACTCTTCGAGATCGGCAAAATTAGTCTCTACATTGGAACCCCTCATCAGCTTCACTGCTTCATCATATGCCAGAGCAGCATCAGTTTCAAGTGAATAATTTCCGAACGATGGCCGCTTCCCAGCCTGCCTGATTTGGGTCTTCCATTTCTTTCTATTTTTACTAACGCCAATATAATTTGATAGATCGTTTTTCTCTTTGATGTCAGGCTCAAAGTGTTTCCCAGATTCACTTACTTCTTCACCCGAATCATCATCTGAACCCTCATCATCTTCAATCACCATATCCATATCATATGTCTTCTTCTCGCCCGCATAAATGTTAGACAGATACACTTCCACCTTTTTAACAACATCTTTGTAACTTTCCTCGACATCTAATAATGGGTCGATCTCCTCCGCTTCCCTTTTAATTGCCTTTTCGTATGCTTGCCGGGTAGAAAAGTTTGGAGAATCCGCATCAGACAGCAGCACAATACTGCCTTTATCATATGCTAAAGCAGCATCCGATTCCAACTTGAAATATCCCAGAGAATGCAGTTTACCACCGTATTCAATTAATGCCAAATACTTTTTGTCTTGCTTACTATACGAAACTCCCTTATAGTTTGAGCTTGGAGTCTTTAGACCTTTAGTAGGTGATGGAGATTTAGAAGACTTCTCTTTTACTTTCGTGGGTGGAGGTGGCGGTGCCGATGGCTGGGCCATAGCCTCGAACGCTGACTTAACCTTCTTACGGATACTGTGAATTTATACAACAATAGATATTATATTATTGGTAATAGAGAAGAACGAGGACATAATATGTATAACATATTCTCACCTTGGTTCTTCTTCTTTCTTCTTCTTCTTTTTCTTGCTCCTCTTTCGTTTCTTTTTCTTAACATCTTCCTCACTCTCCGAATCAGATGTTGCAAATAACCAACCCCATTTCTTTGGTCGATTTAATTCCGATTTCTTGGTTTTCTTCCCCTTGGTTTGCACAATATGATTGTCGTAGGCATCCATTGCATCTGAGGATTTAAGTTTATAAAATTTTGTGCACATGATGTGTTCATATTAGTATTTGCAATACATAACACGCTATACACACCCCTGCAAGATACCTACTTACCTGATAAACGAGCATGTTCACTCTCTTTCCCATCACCAAGAGTTGCAACATACCAACCGACATCACCAGGCCACCTATCCCCCTTCACAGATTTATCTGTTACATTCTTAACACCAATCCAATTTGGTTTAAAATCATTCTTCTGTTGCAATATATAATCAACTTCGGGGAAGACATAATAATCCTCAACTTCATGCAATTCATCTCCATCATCAAAGTTAATATCATAATACCGTGTCGGACCGTATGGACTATTAGTCTCTTCTTCTGTGTAGGATTTGATTGAACCTGGATACCATTGTGTTTCGCCACTTCGTTTTGCATCCTTCCACCATGCTGAATATACTTTGTCACCCTTTTCGAATAGTGGTTTTAAATGTCTCCTGCTATACTTTGCTTTACTATCTTTTGCTTTAATACTTGTATGTTTACTACTTGTGGTAATAGACTTAGATGATGCAACTTTCTTCTTCTTTCTTATTGGTTCATCCTCTTCAGAAGATGATGATGATTGTTCGGACTCATCATCAGATTCAGACTCTTCCTCTTCAGAAGAAGAATCTGATGATGATGAATATAATGCATCACGAGCAGCAGCTGCAACAGAGCTTGAGTACTTTCTCTTCTTTTTAGGTGCCATACCTAACTTGAGAATAATATTATGAGAATGTGTTTTTATGTATTGTAATGAACCTGATATCTCTATTCCTCTTACTACGCCAAAACAATTAACTACCGATATCAATAGTATAATAGAGAGGTGTTTAAGCGTACACCGTCAATTAAACTATAATAATCGCGTAATAGAGGGTGTACCTTTCCACTAAACTAACTATGTATCTCAGAAAAATTAAACAAAAAGAGGTTCACTCGCCATTCTCGAAGAGGCAGAGTTTCAAGCAATTGTGATGGATGATGGAGGCATGCTCTCTCGAATACTGATTGTTGTTACTGCTTATACACTCTAACATATCCCAGAGTTTGCAATAAAACCGGAGAAGAATCGGTGAACTTTGTTGAATCATAACCCCAGGTTGCAATAGAATTGGAGAGTACTACGATAGTTGCAATTAATCTCTCTGCTCAGATATGATGACGATGACGTCTTCTCTACTCAGACGACTGATGGTGGCACTAGTTATCCTATCAACGACAACTACTCATGCATTCATTAATAGCTACAGATACAATAATCTCAATCAATATAGATATCTAAATGCGATACAATCCGATAATGATGTCATCAACAAAGATACCGATACGTCAACTTCACAACTTGGAAGACAAATATGTACATATAAAACAATTACAATAGTGCCATCAGGGATGAATGAAGGTGAACCACCACGACAGGCTGTATCAGTTGAAGATTTAACACCGCAACTACAATCTTTCATATCGGATAGTGGTATTAAAAATGGTGTATTACATGTCATATCAAGACATACAACCACAGCAATTACAATCAATGAAAAAGAAAGTAGGTTAGAACAAGATATAGCAAACTTCTTCTTGAATATATGTCCACCAGATGAACGATCATCAAGTAATAAAAAAGTAAATGGTGTACGATATTTACATAACGATATAGATAAACGTCCCGATGGCGAGGAGGAAGCACAGCGATGTCGGGATAATGGATGGGATATAGATAATGATGTTGAGTTAGAGAAATGGCGTAATCAAGAACCTATTAATGCTCATAGCCATTTGATAAGCATGATGATCGGTAGTTCGGAATGTATCCCGATAGTTGACGGACAAATGGTAATCGGTCAAGAAAGTCCGCGTTTGTATTGCCTTGATAATGTATGAATTCATGTGTCAATAGGATGTCTTGACAAGTTTGACTACTTATCTTGTTCTATTTTGCATTCATTGATTGAAATTGAAACCCACATGTACTAACAGAAGTTATCATGCATCTCTCTCTAACTTCGTAAACTGTGATCACGCGATCCTTCTAGTGGCAGAGTGTACTTGTGGTTGATTTAGATGGTCCTAGAGTACGAACTGTTGGAGTACAACTAATGGGATATGCATGATATTGGAGTTAAATTGAAATAGACTAGTACTACTAGTAGGCATAAAGAATAAGGTGAATAAAGCTACTCTTTTGTGCACAAATACAAATACATGGAGAATATAAGCCACAACATTATCAATCATGCACTAGCACTACATTATACCTTGAACATCAGGACTATCATCATATCCTCTTTGGTATATAGTGCTGCTATATCATACTGCTATGTAGCAACTAGCAGTTCCCTTCGACGTGTAATGAGTAATGAAGGATACCACTCAAAAGTCAGTTACCTTTTTGGCAGTGAAATTCTGACAATGGCGCAAATTGCCCTACGCACGTACTATAAACAGCGGCAATTATCAATCTAGATACACAGGGCGTAAACAGTATAAATCTCCTTCGGTGTCAGTCGGTGTCGCTAATTTTTACAGCAGACACACAGTATAATCGGCGATACACAACATATAACATAAGTTGAAGTTCTGGCAGTTTGGGTAGACTGATTATTAACAATGGGGAAGAAACGGTCAAAGAAGCCAAGCAATGCCAACAACAACAACAATAATGCAGCTAACAATAGCATGTCATACAGTGGAGGAGGTGGAGGTCAATCTGAATTTCACAATGATTCACAGGCACAATTACAACGTATGATGCAATTGGATGCACAACAGCAACAACAGAATTCCTCACAGAATAATACTACTAGTGCTACTAGCACTAGTGGTAGCGGTATGTTCACACCACAAATGATACGTGAACTACTAGCCAGTGCAGGTGCTACTGGCATCACCTCATCACCCATGTCGGCATATGAGGCTGGAAGGAAAGCTGGTGAGGCATCAGCACAAGCCTCTTCTGGAAGTAATGGTGGTGGAGATAGTGTTACAATACAGGGAATGGGATCAATTCAATTATCAGAGGGACAGCGACAGGCTATTAAGAGTATGTTGATGAATGATGATGGTGGTGGTAATAATAATAGTAGTTATAGGTAAGGATATTTTGTTTATTGTTATGTTAGTTTTGGGTATGTTTTTAGATAAGTTTTTACTGCAATTGGTTGAGTCGAGCTTAAGAGTTGATGGTATTAGAGAGGTGGAGAATTGTATTGTTAGTTTGGTATGTCCAACAATAGCGTTAATACTGCTATGGACTCACTAAGAGGATGTGTATAAAATTTGGGCAGTTGTTTTGTGTTAGAAAGGGAACTGCTAACAACAGTATAGAGCGAGAATATAGGAGGTGTATTGGTTATCGATTGATTACTATATATTTATTGGGATTGTATGATATTAGTTGAGTAGGATTGGGGTTGATGAGGTGGATTAAAATGAGCACACATATGCAGCTTTTTTGTCAGGATTTGGATTATGAGTTTGTGATTTGAGTTCGGGAACTTCCTCACTCATACTATATACCTATGTCATATCACTCATAGTGCATCTGCTGGAGGAAATAGCGGAAACAATAACTCGAATGGTCAAAATCTAGGAGATCAAACAGAGGCAGCACAACGATACTTACAATCAATTAGTCAAGCATTATTATCAGGTTCCCTATCGGGCAGTGGCGGTCAAGTAAACGCGGTACCATTCGGTCCACCTCCACCACCTAATAAGAAACCAACATCGGTAACAGTTAATGTAGCCGGGGGACAATCAACAACATTTGATATCGACGGTTCGGATCTAAGTCCAGAATCAGCGGCTGGCGTACAATCGTTGGGTTTACAATTAGAAGCATTAAGTGCATTAATGTCACAGGCAACATCGTCATCAACGCCCACTCGACAGCAGCAGCAACAGTCTTCTCCTGGTAGAAATAGGAATAGAAACAATTCCCGTAGTGGAAATAGGGGAAGTTCCCAACCATTCAATATGGCCGAAATGGCAGCGGGGACAGGTGCCACGCCTGCTCAAGCACAAAAATTATACGATATGTTGAGCAATTCATCGACCACGGATTCAGAGAAACTTGAATCCTTAATGAAATTAAAACACAATCCAAATAGTCCAGCGGCTAGAGATTCAGATGCAAACCGGGCTGCCAACTTTCAACAATTACTAAGTATGGTTTCTTCCTCTGCCTCATCGCTCCCTGCGTCTTCCTCATTGACACAGGATGATGATCAAATTCCCGACATGAGCAACCTAAGTTCCATGAATGATAGTTTAAACGCATTAAAGGCCGAAAACATGGATTTAAAAGCACAGGAACAGGCATTAATGGCACTATGTTCCGCGGGTATGAATCTTGGTATTAAGAAGGGTATTAAAGATAGTATGAGAGATGCCAAAAATAATAGGAAGAAGGGTGGCGGTGGTGGTAATAATAATAATCAGCAACCAAAGTTAGACAGTGAGGACATATCAGGCCTACTTCCAATATTTACACAGTTGGTGGAGTTAACAAATTCAATCGTTTCATCACAAGATGAGGAACAAACTGATGAATTGTGTAAAAAGGCATTAGGTATGAATGCTGCCATGAATGGTGGCAAAGTATTCTTACCACCCGGATCAATTAATATGGCAAAGGATGTGTTTGAAAGTAATATTGAAGGTGCCAACAGAGGGAAGAAGATGTCACAGGCGGAGACAATGGAAAAGGTTGCTGCCTTGACTGCTTCTATGGCTCAACAACAACCCCAACAGGGTGGTGGTAGTGGAAAGAGGAGCAGCAGTAATTCTAATTCTGCAACTAGTGCTTCCATGCCATTGTTTCAAATGATGTTTGGAGGTCCTAATAATAATCAAGGGAATAACAATAACAATTCGATGAATAATAACAACGTGCCACCAATCCCACCTCCTTCCGGTGGGTGGCCGCAAGGTTCGGGACCTGCCGCGGCAGCAGCTGCGGCCATGGCGGCATTTGCCACTTCAATGACTGACGGTTCAAGTAATAATACTCAAGCAGGAGGTCAACAGCCTCCAAATTACGTCGATCCAAACATGCCATTTCCAAATATGCCCCAGAGTAGTAATAATGCCGAGGCAGATTCCGCCGCTTGGTTAGATTATTATGATGCATGTTTACGTGCTCGAGGTGTGAAGGGTGGTATTGCCGAGTTTGAAGCGTTTGCCCAATTGAGTAGTCAAGGCGCGGCGGTTACGGCACAAATGCAAAGTATGGGGTTAAGGCCAGGAAGTGGAGGAATGATGAAGGATGACGAGTCTGATTCCTTCCCCGCTGGATTTGAATACGATGCCAAACAACAAGCCAAGAGTAATGAATTATCCCAACAAGAAATACTAGCACTTGAGGCAGAAGCGGCTGAGAAGAGTGCCAAGAAGGCTGCCAAGAAGCGTGAAAAGAAAGCTCGACAGAAGGAACGTGCCAAGAAGGAAGCAGAGGCCAAGGCTGCCGAAGCGGCAAAGAAGAAACGTGAGAAGACAATAGTATCTTGGAGATCACGTGTGGTAGCTGCATGTAGTGGAAATGGCGATGCCAAGAAGATGGAGGCACTCGTCGGATCGGAAAGTCCGTATAAAAACTACATTTATGATCCATCCACCGAGAATCCGACGACGCAAGAAGAAGACGACGAGAATGCTGATAACGAAGAACCCATGACACATGATGAATATCTAGCTGATCAACTAGATTGGTTCTTACAAGCCTGTTTACAAAAGTATTCAAATTCACCTTCTTCGATACAAAAACAACCATTTGCCAACAACTTAGCACGAGAGAAGTTACTCAAGTATATCGTATCTCAATCGATGGATGTTATATTATATCAATCAGCTGATAATAACTTTCGAAATGCGATACATGAGGCGGCATACAATAATGATGCCAACTTTATCAAATGGATTATTGAAAGTCAGAGCAGTGATGATAAGAAACCAGATGACAATTCTTCCTACATTGATCTCCTTGAGGGTATGTGCGAGGATGGAGGGTGGACACCACTTCATTATGCTGTTGCCGGTGGTGCTTCGAATGTTGTAGAGTTGTTAATGGCCAAGGGTGTAAGTGTTTCTTCTAGGACCGATCGGAATAAGACTTGTTTTAATACTGGTATTAGACGACGTGGTAACGGAGTGACGCCTCGAGAGCTTGCCATTGTATTGCAATCTGGTGCCGTTGATGATGACTTAAAAAGTGATGCTGCCATTCTTGACGATTGTGTTGAGAATCGAATAGAAGAGGTTTCATCTACCGACAAGGCTACATATATGAGGATACTAAAATCGTTGGAGGATCGATTGGCATCTGTTGAGAAGAATGGATATACTCCGCCACCCAAGAAGGGTGGGATGCTTACGATTGGTACGGGTAACAAATCCAGTGGTACCGAGGTACAAGATCAACAACGAACTACTACGGAAGCAACACTATCATCATCCGCTGGTAGTAAGAAGTCCAAAAAGAAAAAGAAGAAGAAAGAGGTTCCGGTGCAGCAAACAAATGCCAAGGCAGCCGCTGCTCAAGCTCCTGTGGCCATCCTTAAACCACCTGCATCAAAACCTGCTCCGCCATTGGCAGCCGAAGAGGTGCAAGAAGAAGATCTTTCGGATCCAGTTGCGGTTGCTCTTCTTGGAATGGGATTTACAGAAGATCAAATCAAATCTGCGGCACGTGCTCTGGGTGGATTTGAACGTGCCACCGCCGATGATATGGTCATGTGGATTCTCGGTGGAGGTGAGATTGTTAGTTCTACCCCAAGACAAAGTAATGCAGCAGTTGTGGAACAAGATAAACCATCATCCAACCCAGTTGTGGCGGCGGCCTCGATGACACCCTCTGGAGATTCGGCAGTTCTAACCAAGGCACAAAAGAAGGCAGCAGCAAAGGCCAAACGTGAGACTGAAGATGCAGCACGTAAACTCCAAGAGGAACAAGCCGCAGCTCAACGTGCAGCAGCCAAGAAGGAGGAACAACGTCGTATCCGTCGTCAGTGGAATGAACGTGAACAAGCACGTCATGAACAGGAGAAGAATGCCAAGATTGCCGAACAGATGGAACGCAGGCGACGAGCTGATATGGAGAAGAAGATGATGATGCCACCAGGTGTTGGAGGTCCACCTATGTCTGTTCAGGTTCCTGGAGGCGGCAGAGGTGGCCCAGGAGGCATGACGATTAATTTGGGTGGACCAAAGATGCCGCCGCCGCCAGCAAAGCCCAAAGGGTCTAACATGGGTATTCCCCAAGCACCAACTGTTAGGGGTGCTCCGAAGATATTGGCAAGACCAAGTGCAGCAGGTATACCTCCAAAACCGTCAATGGGTGGGCAAGTCGGCAGTCAATCTCTATTTGCTGCTGGAGGAGCACGGAAGCCTGGTTCTCCACCACGAAGTATCAACACAAACGCCAAACCTTTCAAACCAGCTGGTCATCAACCTGTTGCTATTCTATCCAAGAGTGGTGTAGGAGCACAGCGTAGTAGTGCGGCACCAAGGCATCCCCATGCTCCTCAAGCTGCAGAATATCATCCCAGTACTGGATATACTACTGGTTCTCAGATGTCCACAAGCAGTGCAGGTTCAGCCTCGTCGTCTTATGTCGAGGCAAATCCAACGGGAAATATTAGGGCCACGGCAAGGGAATTCGTTCCGACTTTCCTTCCAAAGCCCACGGCCAATGAGTTTGTTCCTTCCACAAAACCAGCGGTTGTTTCATCCATGAGTGCACAACCTACTACTGGTGTTCCGGCTCCGGTTTCTCCGTTACCTCCTACTCAGACTACATCAAATGATAACAACTCAGCCGATGAGCTCGTTGTACCAATGGCATCGTTGTTGAGTTCATTCGGTGTTGATACCAATGTGCTACCATCTACAGTTGGGCACAAGGGCCAGGATTCAAATATACCAAGTGCAGCATCATCCATCACTGGATTATCTGGCCTACAACCCACGGGTGAGGATAACCTCACTTCACGGGTTGGAAGTGCCTTGACATTTGAGTCTAATCTTGGTGTTGGTGCAGCAGGTGGACTACAAACGTCTTCTATTCTTGAATCAATTCAGTATGGAGGAGATCAAAATACTGGCTCGTCGACCTTGGGATCGGGTATTGGCCTGTGGGGTGGTGGAGCTACTACTTCAAATACCAATAATCAAACCTCCTCCTTGGCTGGTCTAAACTTTAGTTCATTCATGGGTAGTGGTGATGCCACAAATACCAACAACAGTAATGGGAATAACAATGCTGCTCCTGGCGGTGGCAATACTTGGGGTGCAAACACTGGTGGTTCTATTTGGTGAAGCCTATTGTAAATCTTCTTGTCGTTTTGATCTAATATCTACTTAGTAAAAAGGGGTCATCTAAGACACTAATTGATATTTAATCTAGTAGTTTAGGATTGATCAAGTCCAGGTATGTCCTCCTCTAGGTCGAGCTGCTTGTAATAACTTAGCTAGACCTGGGGCCACCTCCTTGTTAGAGTCTTCTTCGGGATGACGAAGGAGGCCGTCAACTGTTCGTGGCCTGGGCTTCTTAGTAAATGAAGAAGCAAGTGATGACGACTGGCCTTGTGTTGCCATCCTGGCCTGCTTCACAGAAGCAAGCTGTGTTGGATCCAGTTTACCACTACCCTTGAGAATCTTCAAGGTCCTTTCTTTGTGAATGTTCTTTGCCATGACGGCTTCCACTTCCTTGGATGTAAGCTGAAAGACAGGATCCCCATCGATTGAAATGAAACGATCACCCGGAGAGATATCCTTCGCCAAAGCACTTGTTGGATTGATTTTGGTAACAATAGATCCAACGATACCGTTCGATAATGTAATTTTGAGCTTGCCAGGAGGGGCAACTACATTGATCTTCTGTCCGGGTGGCTCAGCACTGAGCCACCCCATCGACTTCCTCTTCTTATTATTCTCCTTCACCATCTCTATCTTCTTCTTCTTCGCAATCTCCTTCCTGTTAAGGTCAGACAGTGGAGCTTGAATAAGAGTATAATGCTCATTGCAAAAATATTTGTTCTCTGATTGACCGGAAGATTTACATCCTGAAACTCTACACAAAGATATATGCCTGCCGTCACCATAAATTGAATTACCTTCCTTCACAAGCTTCTCCCGACCACTTAATGTTGATGCCGCTGGTCCAATACAACGTCGGAACAACTTGACTGCCTCGAGCTCGTCTTCCTTGGTAGGAAATTTAACTGGCGGTAGGACATCTTCTTCCAAAGTAGGCGTATCATATCGTTGAGCTTCTCCCAATAGAGCACTGACTTGTTTCTTGTCATGCGTCTTTGGTTTCTTGTTTACCATGTTCCTGTAGTGAACTGCCATACTTGTGACCCTACACCGATAATCTTGAGCTAATACTCTTGCTTCTCCACCATATAATGTAGTATCTTCTTCTAAGTGATCCTTGGACCACACAGGTTGGGTTTGTGTCATAGCCGGAATTGTAATCAATGTAGCTTCTTCTACTGTTCCACATTCTTTCTTGTGTTTAACGATATCTTCATAGGATGGGCCTAGCTTCTCTTGGCAGCCTGAACAATTGTAAACATGCTTCGTCTTGGTAGACTTGCTTGGGTTCTCAGCATGCTGAGCAGTATCCTTGTCGTCCATGAGCTCAATACATTTAGCATACCCTTCAATCATCTTGTGGTGGTGGCCACAGAGAAAGTTTGTCCTTCCCTTGCCATTCGTTGAGAAACAGTTTATGATCCGACATAAGCTGATCGGCCTACCATCATTATAAAACTTATTTCTGCCAAGTTTTCCAGATTTCAGTTCTTGTCTTTCACCGATTGATGCTGCAACTAAAGCACCGTAAGCTTGGAAGAAACCTTGCTCTGTCTTCGCATCAATTGTGACGTCCTTTCTTCCACTGCCAACAATTTGATAAGTATCCGTTTTTAAAGAATCATCCACTTCCTTTGAATTGTTAGGTCCCTTGATATTTATCTCTGCCTCCTTCTTCATTCTCCTCAATCCACCGTGCTTACTTGTTATTTGTATCATACGAGCTGAGACGAATGGAAAGTTGGAGTTGCCAATAATCTTGTCGTCATCTCCTAAAGCAACATCAAATGCCCCAGCTTCTGCCAATAGCCTAGTTCTCTCAGCTAGCGGTATTGTAACGTCCTTTTGACGACGAATATAACTAACTGATTCATGAGTGTTAAGTAGCGGCAGATTCATATGTTCTCTCTTTTGATCCTCTAGCCCTAGAGTGTAATTGAGAAATATGGTAAGAATTTGAGCATATATGCACACTTTTCATACACATGATATACTGCATAGAACTTACATTGCTCGAGAGACTCAAAGCTGCAGTACTTATCAGTAACAATTGCTGTTACCCCAAACAATCTCTTATAGGCTGATATAGAAGATCAAAATGTTAGCTGCATGGAAATATAAGTATAAACAAAACACAACCATATTTCACTTACCAACGAATGATTCATAATTCTCCATCCACTCTACATCTGCCTTGTTGTAAGTGAAGTTAATCGCCGCCAACATCTCAGCTTGATAACCGCGAATCATTTTAGAACTCTCTCTATAAGTCGGTTCGGTATCAGAATGAACTATGCTCTTTCCCTTTGTTGACTTTGCAATAGACATCTTTTCCCTCATACGGCATGCCCATTTGTAAAGCTCTGGACTTGAATTGTCTTGTGTTACACATGTATGGCCATGCTTTTGCTTAAATTCAACTAAGGTCTCATACTGGATAAGCCAAGCATTCTTCATCAACACTGGTATGTTCCCTAAATGCATGTCCTCTTCCTCAGGATCGATAGGCATTGGAAAGGTCAGTCCCTTCTCCTCCTTTAAAGCAACAACATTTTCTTTAGTCAACTGCCAATCCAGCCCAGCATTGGTAAGGAAATCAACCTTCTCCTGGGTAAACCGTTCATTAACACAATCCTTCTTCATACCCTTTTTGTTCACTATCAACCCAAGCATCTGTTTCGGTACCTGACGATAATACTTAATCCTCCCAAGCAATACAGATTTCTTCTCATCTGACCCCTGACCCTCAAGTGCCGGCATCATGGAGAGTATTACTGGTAGTTTCTTATTCTTGCCAAGGAACTCGGTCATTTGTTTATGGAAGATGTCCCAGGCCACAACTGACTTTGATTCAAATGTAAACCCTAACCGTTCTAATGCTTTCTTTTTAAATGGATTAAGTGTCCCCTGCCTTTGTTTGGCACGTTGTTTACCTGCCCAGTTTCCGAGTGCCTGTATAGTTTATTAGATTACGTATATAATCAATCATTTAATAGTGCATCATCAATAGTTTGTAATGAAGGAGAAGTAGAGATATGAGAGATGATATAAGATATGCTCTGCGAATAAGAATGGACAATAAAGCGTGTGACACATCTTATGTGTATCATATGCTCAAAAATACATAGCAACTTACCTTCTCTTCCGCGTCTATTTTACTCTTCCAATTACGTCTCGGATCACAATTACCCTTCTCCTTACTCCATACTCTCAATCTGTGATACATAGCCTGCCATGCCTCATCACTTGCAAGTTCTTGTGATTGTTGTTGTAAATTAGTAATTCGATCTTTTGCTTCTTGTGCGGCTAACTCTGCTGCCTCGGCCTCTTCTCGTTTACTGATTGCAACTTGCGCTGCGGCATTAGCATCGGCTTGTGCCGCGGTTATAATTTCACCTAGGGATTCATTGATAACGTCAATAATACTGTCTTCCTCCATAATATATTTGGTTAGGTTGTAATTTTTGATGTGTGAGTTTGTTATGTTTTGCAATTGATGTATTTGGTTTTATTGCCGCCAGACCGAGAGACTGCAAATATATAGAGGGTATTGAGTACTCGACAGAGATATAGTAGTTGGAAGGACTGATGCATTATTTGATATTTGACAGTGTATTTGAGGCTTTGAGGATGATATATGATTTTATATTTTATGATTTATGTTATACTGTCCCCGGGCGCTTGGAAAGATAAATCTTGCCCTGCGTCAAAAGTTTGCTGCAAATGCTATGATGGCGTTTATAGAAGGTAGACGGATAGGGGCACGTTTATATCGATATCATCGGTATTATCCATTGAATTAGTATTAGATACTTCTGATCTTTATTTGATACCTCGCACTTACAATATATTAATTTGTGCACATCTTATGCACACTTTTTCTTTCATCAGACATAATCAAAGAATCAAAGTCAAAGTTGATAACAGAACAGAATAGCGTGAAGAGTGTACAATAATACCTATACATACGTTGTTATTGGAACAATGAGTAGTAGCGTATCTAAACAGACTAAGTCGTCATTTGATACTATTCCTCAGTCTATTGCAACTTCATCAATATTACCATACATCACGAGTAATGACTGGCTAAATTTTCGATTAGCATCCCGTAGTTGCTATCAAATAGTACATGGTACGAATGTTACTGCCGATGGATCATCAGATTCATTACCTATTGCAACAGCTGATGGAGAAGGTAGTGAGAGTGAAGTTTTGTGGAGATTGGCATTAGTTAGGGAGTATCAATTTGACGAATCAGAAGAAGATGAGGAAATGTTTCATCAATGTATAAAGCCGAACTTATCATATGACGAAAACACAGCCTTCTTATCAACAGACAATCTACTCACTGCACCAAATTCATTCATTGCGTGGATGAATTGGCGGAAGATTGATCTAATTATACATGAACAAAGAAATGATTTAGGTTCTATGGATATGAGTAGGGAAGATTTCATTATAGAACCAAAAACGAAAGGTAGCCGTCTTCCACCCAGTGAACGAATTAACGGTCCGTACTTCTTAAGAGCCACAGGCTTGTGGAAACAGATTGAGGCATGGTGCGATGACGAGTCCAAGTCGGGAACATTTGGAAGATACATTAAAGAAACTTTTGTTCCGGGCAAGCCATTGGATCCAAATCCTCGAGGGCGTATCCGAGGGGCAAAGTCAGCTGCCTTCAAAGCAGTATATTCGTTCTACTGTGGTCAGGATATACCACATCTTCAACCGGATGACGTGAACTTCAGACCGTTCTTGGGTCTCTTTGGGGGGTTTCAAGTTTATAATTTGCTCTCGAACAGGAAAGTGCGCAAAGTTCGTACTTCTTTCATCATGTGAATTCTTCAAGTGTTCATATAAAGCCTCGGCGATTTGACTACTTCATTTGAACATAATCTGTCTTCTTTTGATTGCCTTTACAGCCCACATTACTAACAGAAGTTGCTGTCCTCTCTTTTTTATCTCCATAAAATGTACAACGCTTATCTTCCAGTAAATGGACAGAACCTGATTTAGATGAGGATATTACTGATCATCATGACATTACTATCACTGACGATGGTATGAAAAAGTTTAGTTTGGATCTTAGAGACGGTCACATCGGAATGGAGTGTGAACAGTTGGGAGAGACACGTCTTGTTGCAATTGCTGAGTGTGAGAAAAGTGCTTCTTTACTGCATTGGTTCGAGGAGCATGCCAATCGATTACAGAAGGGATTCTTATCGGTGGGAAAGACACTTGGTCATGATTCTATTTTGAGATATCCGACCGTACTTCGGCAAATTGTAGCAGAGCTGTTACACGAGGTGTTGAGGTTGTAGCGTCATCAATATTCGTTCCGGAGGCTGGCCTTCATGCTTATTCTATCCGGATCCGTCTGCTTACCCCAGATGATGGTGACGAGTACATGTCTCCCGAAGAACGTGGCTTTGAAACTTGCCAATTAGTGTCTCGACATTGGAAAATAAGTTCATGGGATAACCCACAACATAATGGGCCTCCCAATGTTGAAAACGTCCGTGGTGAGGGGGTGATTGGAATGTATCCATTCTTGTTTGAGGGTGGGTTTAGGAATTATAAAACAGGTGATCATGGACGAATAGAAGCAGGAGCTGATACTGAGGGTCAGTTCTCTTATCAAAGCTGCTCACAAGTCCAGCAATCTCCATGTGGATTTATCGAGGGATTTCTACATTTCAGGCCTGGATCTATGTCTCTACCAAGAGGAGAGTTGTTTGGTGTTAGGGTCGATCCTTTTCCTTTGAAAATCGGCAAACCCCTGTATTAAACTATGTTGACTGTTTGTTGTGTTTGAAAGTAGGTAGATAAGAGCATATCCTGAGTAATATAAGTTATTAAACCTACTTTATGTGACTTCTTCTATCTTTCTCAACCTTCTTAAACTGTGTTTTACATGTACCCTCTAGTGTTGCAAGTCTTTTTGACAGCTTCTTCACATCATTGGCCACTGCCTTTGCATCATTCTTACTTTGCAACTGTATTGTTTTCTGCTTTAGTTCTCGCTCCAATTTATCATTCTTCTCCTCAAGCATACGAATACGATTACTCTGGTCTTTCATCACAGTTTGATACTCTGCCATACGATTTGCAATCAGCATGAAATGTTTATCGGCATTTTCATTTAGATGGGAGGTAACATCTTGAGCTTGTACCACGCTGGTACAGCCAAAGGATGATAGTGGACATTCTGCGGCTCTGAGACGACATCTATCGCGTACATGAATGTGTACATCTCTTCTTGGTATCTCCATGCCACAGTCATTCGGGCAAGACACCGGCTTATATTGACAATCAGCATCGTGATGTTCTCTATACTTCCAAGATAATCTGTCCTCACAGCCTTCATATGGACATGGAACAAGCCGAAATACACAAGCATTCTCTTCATTATCATCATTACATGAACACGAATCAGTTGAACAGTGCAGTTTGTATGTATACCGATCAACATCTTTCACCAATAGTCGAGCAAGATTAAGACGTTCTTGCTCAGTAAAGTATGTTCCAATCAACTCTTTTCTTCTTGGCATGGCAGCGTATATATTTTGATCAACATCAGGATTGAGCAGATGCTGTAATACTCCAGGTTGACCGACACTATCCTCGGCAAAACTTGTTAATCGATCTTTAACTTTGTTAATATCAACCATTGGATCGTACTCTTCACTTTGATCAACATTATCACTATTATTTCCAATATCAAGTATATCGATAAGTTTACTAATTAATGGAAGAACTTGAGCATCTGTAACATTATTATTCTCTGTATTATTACCATTGGCAAACAGAGTAGCCAAAGATAATGCATCCAGCATGGCATTTGATAACATGTTAACTACTGTTGAATCACAATAATCACATTTGGTATTTATCTCTGATGGTAGGAAGTGATTTGGACGGAAGACGGCAGTTCGAATTAACCTCCTTCGACGGACAAAGTCAAGTATCCCCCTATTAAAGAGATATGAGCATATCATGTAAGTACATTTGCAATATGTGGTGGTCAGTCATACCAAATCAATATACATACCGTTTCCTATTTGGACTCAACAAAGATTGTTCCAAGAAGTCAGGATAGTACTGCCATCCATTTTCATCACATCTATCCTCAGGACCATTGCAAACAGAAAAACCTGTACAATACTCTTGAGCTCCAATACTACTGCACTCATCTATGCTACTATTCTGATTTGCAGTTTGATTATCATCTTCATCATTAAATGACCATCCCCGTCGTACAATCTTATTTGATGATACCATTGATGTTATCAATTTCCTTGCACTTCGAGTAGGCGAGCTTAATGGTGAACTGCCGCCTACACTATTGACAGTAAACTCCCCACTCAATAAAGCACTACTAGCCTCATCTAACGTCTTCCAACTTAATGAACCATCCTTTGTTGAGTATGGACCGCGTTCTGTTGGGAACAAACCTTTGGAAGAGAATCCCTTTCCAATCCATAATCGTTGATTTTCATAGACTATAACTTGACGCTCGAGGCAAAACTCATCCTTTGTTGAGCTCATCATGATGATGTATAATCTTTGAAGTGTAGTTGAATAATATATTCTTCAGTGATGTGTCCGTTAGCGTTGCATTCTATTAATACCGCCTCGATTCTTCCTTCATGATTTATGAGGCAAGATATTTTTGCAAAATCCTATTATAAACGGAGTCACTTTGTCCGTCACAAAAAGCCCCATCTGGTAATTCTGGGATACTTGAGGGATAAATGATGGGGGTAAGCATTACTTAGGTTATTTTTGCTAAGTAAAATTAAAGGGGTAAACACTAAGACGTAATTTGAGAAAGAAAGCGATATTTGGCGATAAAACGGTACTCCGGTCACTTTGTCCGTGACAATTAACCCCCATCTGACTCTGGGACACTTGAGGGATAAAGTAAAGTTCGGTTCAAGAAGAGGGCCAGTGTTGATCCCCCCGACCGTTTGATTTCGTATGTGTAACTAATTGCAACAGCTCAGGTTATTCTGACTCGCAACGCGCTAGCCCGCCGAAGGCGGCTAGTTGCATTGAAAAGGAAAAGGTATCCTTGACGCATCTCTCTAGAGTGCTTAATACAACAATAGACTATCTCTTTGTTGTTCAAAATTCAGGTAGGTATACCTACCAGATCATATACCTTTTTTCACCGGTCAGTACGAAGTCAATTCTTCGATTCACACAACATATGGCGGTGTTTCTGAAAGCCAAGAAGCAGCTCTATCTGGTGGTATGCTGGTTATAGTATGCCGCCGCCGGTGGATTGAGCTATCGACGTCGCTACTACTACCATTTATGAATTTTTGCTAATTTTGACTTTTTGCTGCTTTTGGTATCCTTTTGCAACTTAATAATACTAATATCAATATAACATCACCAATAACAATAGTGGTCGGCTATAAATTAATAGAGAACCGTTAAATAATACATATAAAACATGTGTAGAGTGTGGTTTAATTTAATCCATGTTATCATGGTCAATTCATAGTAGCCTAGTATTTAAGGTGCATCAAAACCACCTCTCGAGACAATATAGTATGAAATGAAGTACATAGCCATGGTCAATCACGCCGCCGACCACGGTCTTTTATTTATCACTATTATTGCAATCATATCTGCAATGGGTTTGGTAGGAGGTGGTGTTAGGCTGACGATATGATGATGGGTAGAAGGGGTGTAAAATAGGTGGTTTTGAGAGGTTTTTGACGTGTGGTTCGTCCTACCAACCGAATCACCCACTACCGAGGGTAGTATGTGATAGAGCTAGGTCGTAGGTTTCAGAATCACCGCCATATGTTGTATGAATCGGTATATTGAGCACATACTTGCCATTGAAAAAATGATACATATCTGGTAGGTCGAAAAAAAAGTTTGGGGGTCGCTGGTTTTGCTTGATGTAGATGAAGTAGTTATATGTTAAATGATTGTCTGAAAATATAGTAGTATACTAATTCGAGGGTGCTCTTTCTATCTGTGTGCTTGGTTTTATCCAAAAAGATAATCTAGAGCGATTTTTAGCTACTTTACTTAGGGCTAAATCTGGTAGGTATACCTACCCGAAACTACAAAGAGAATATGTCGAGCGCAGTAGAGATCACCGTCATCATTAGTATGATGCAGTTGTTGAGTGTGGTGGTGTTCGGTGGTCCAGCGTAGTACGGGGTTGAGAGTAAGACATATGATATGAGTTTTCCATCAACTTTGTTCTCTCATGTATGTGCATAATGGCTTTTCGATATCTTTGTGGCGGCGGCCATCAATGATATATACCTTGAGGAGGATTGCCATTCTAGATAGCATATAGATGTGTGTTTGGATGTCTCTACATCACATCGCCGCTGCACATCACCGATATATATGATGGCCAATTGCATTGCAAGAACACAACAAGATCAGAATCAAGACCATAATAGATATGATAATGTAGCAATTATATCACAAAATCTCCATTGGACAATTTGGTGCACGGCTGGAGCGATAGTAGATGTCTCACCATCGTCTTTCCCATATTTTTTGTTCGACATAAACATCAATTAAAAACATCAGCAGAAGGCAGAAGATATAATAGATAGTTCTGTTGGATTGTTCATTATTATAGAAATATAACTTGTCTGCAATACTGAGTATGTTTCTTCGGGGGATTTATACACGACGAAGAGTTAGTACAGAAACAGAACAATCATCGTCAAGAACAGAAAGAAGATCAAGTAAACAATCCGCCGAAAGTAGAAATAGTAATCAATCAACCTCCAGTACCTTTCGAATTAGTATACCGCCAAATGTGAAGTGTGGAGACGAGTTTAGAGTTTATGCCGGAGGACGTGTTTGCTGTGTACGATGTCCACCAGATGCCAAACCTGGGGCTAGTTTGCAAATCACTGTCCCACTCTCGGAAGATACACAAAATATGTCCCCAGAGTTAATACCAAGAACTAGGACTACTTCGTTTGAAAGTGCTACCTCAACATTAACAACATCGAATAGATCATTAATGGATGCAAGAACAGACGATACTCAAATGTTTGAGGTTACAGTTCCAAGAGGGGCTACGCCTGGGCAACCTTTTAGTTTGCTTGCAGGGGGAACACGTGTATTAGTGACCTGTCCTTTGAATGGTACGACCGGACAGAAGATTAGATTTAACCTTCCAATCAAAATGCTCAATCAATCTGATAATAGCCCAAAGAGTATGCTTGCTAAGATCAAAATGTCCTACTCCAATAAGGATGGATGGGCACGAACTCTTCGTGCGGAAGATATGAAATTTGTCTGGACAAGATTTGATGAGCAGGGAAATGTAGATGGTTTAACTAGGTTCAATACTGATCGATCTGCATATGTGCTCAAGCTACACTATCTGGATGGTGAACACTCTCATTTGAGACAGGGTGAGATCAGTTTAGTTACCCCCGATGAAGTTTATATGGACTCATTTATTAAGAATGCCGATGGTAGTGAGCTACTATGTTACCCTGATATTGTCTCTGCTCAAAACAAGAGCTATAGTGATAAAGTACAATTCTTTAGGGATGTGTGTGGGCAGCTTCGTAGTAATGAGGGGCACATCAAGATCAATGTAAGGAGGGACGAGCTATTGCTCGATTCGATAGATGCGATCATGAGATTATCTCGTGAGGATTTACGGAAATGTTGGAGGTTTGAATTCATTGGAGAAGCTGGTCTTGACGCTGGAGGGTTGAAGACTGAGTGGTTTGATCTAGTTACCAAGGCGGTCTTCGATCCTAGCCTTGGCCTGTGGCAGACGAGCTTGACGAATCAATTGTGTGTTCAAATCAACCCTAGCTCAGGTATATGTTGCCCAGAAGATCATCTTATCTTCTTCCGTTTCATTGGCCGTGTGATGGGGAAGGCACTATTCGACGCAGAGCTTGTCAATGGGCACATGTGTTCATACATGTACAAACATATGTTAGGGTGGCCTGTGATGTTCAATGATCTAAAGGATGTTGATGAGGAATACTATTCTTCTCTCAAGGGCTTGAAGAAGTGTGGACAAGATATTGAACATTTTTGTGTAAACTTTACTGTTGTTGAGGAGGTCTTTGGCATGAAGAAGACGGTGGATCTGGTATCAGGCGGTACTGATATCAACTTGACTCAGGATAACTTACCAGAATACATCGAGGCTTGTTTGATGTATCGATTACTAGGGAGGTACGACGCCCAGTTGAATGAGTTGCTTTTGGGATTCTTTGATGTTATTCCAGATTCATTACTGGTCATCTTTGATTTCCAAGAGATAGAGCTTCTCATGTGTGGATTGCCCAAGATAGATGTCAGTGATTGGAAGGAGCATACAGAGTATACAGGAGAGTATGACAGAGAAGGATCGAATCATCAAGTATGTAAGTGGTTCTGGGAGGTTGTCAGTGAATATGACCAAGAGATGAAAGCTCGGCTGTTGCAATTTGTAACTGGTACAAGTGGTGTGCCTTCGAATGGTTTTGAATTCCTTCAAGGTAGTGAAGGCGTAAGACAATTTACAATCCAAGGTGTCGAGCTTGAAACCTGTTTATATCCACGAGCACATACCTGTTTCAATCGTATCGATCTCCCACGGTATGAAGAACGAGAAGAGTTGGCCGAAAAGCTCAAGATTTCAATTACGATGTCAGCCACTGGGTTTGATCTCGAGTAGGTGGATGAGAGCTCAGTTTTGATGTACAGAGAGCATGTTCATGTGTAGTTTTATATTATATGTGTATACTCACGAATAGCTAGTCAAAAGAATCATAAGCACAATATAAAATCACATATCTGTAGAAGAACATATGTATGAAGCTCTGAGCTCCGAGTACTCATGCCCGTGTAGTCTGTATGAAGGATCTCTCTCGTCTAATTACAAAGAGAAAGAGGTGCATAGGCAGATTCTCAAAGCAGTACCAAAGCAAATGACAGTTTGCAATAGTTTGAGTGGGTAGTTTGGCCTTATAATTTAATGACACTGCCTACGACTTAGCCTTCCGATTCCTCTCTTCTCGCAATCTTCTATTCAACTGATTCTTTCTCTGATACACTGTCACGCCATCTAAGTCCTTGACTTTACTCAACTTCACCCCCGGTGAGTATATCTGAGGGAAGATTTTTTTTGATATAAATCCGCCTGCCAATAAGGCTGAAAGTAAAGATATATTCGGATCCTTTTGTCTAGCTTCCACTCCCTTCTCATTCGTATATCACCATGTCTTCCAGGATGTTTCTTCTTTTTTGGTGGTTCTTTTATCACCATTGTATTGTTATATAATTGACTTGGTTCGGGGCTCAAGCTCACTCGCTTTTGTGTATTATTTGTTTGTTGTTCAAATACTTGTGGATCTACGTTCCTGTCGACACGAAAAGATTGAGCCTGGGTATCTATGTTCATACCGTCACTTGATGTGTAGTCACCATCTGAGCTACTGTAAGGATCATCTGACGTTTTATCATTGTCATCCTCTTGGTCTTCAATTGTCAACCTGGCATAAGTAAATGCTTCTAAACATACCTCTAGCTCTCCTCCCATGCTTCTTGGTACACAATGACTCGATATTGATAAAGCAGCAAGACTCTGCAGTGTTTGTTCATGTGTCCCATTGTGTAACACAAGTGACTGTCGGCCTCTCCTTGATAGTATTGCTTTTAAAAACGAACCTACTGCCTTCCAAATAGGAGGATTAATTATGTGTATAGATTGGCGTCGTATTGGTAAGTCAAGATCCGACCTTGCAATTGCTATGCCACCAAGGAAAGAATGATGTATTGATTTCTGATTGTAAGTGTATTGTACTTTGACTATTTGAAAACACATCATGTAAAAGAATAGCATACCTAATCGACTTGACGTGTCAAATTGACGAAGTTTGACTTCCCGAACATTGGTTATAAGGATGAAACCATTCTGCCGGACACTCCTATTCTCCATTGCTACATGTACTAAATACCACCAAACTAGAATAATATGTTAATATTAAGACAAGAATTGAGTAAATGAAATGAATATATATGCGCAGGAAGACTTTGAATACCCCACAGACAAAAACATGAAACATACCTTATCTACTTCACCCTCAGCCAAAGTGGGTTCTCCATAAATAATTGCTCTTCCTTTTTCATCTAATACTGGTAGCAAAACTAAGAAGCCCTTTTTAATGGATTCTATATGATCAGACATTGCTCCTATTTGCATATTGTATCCAAAGTTAGTATACATATTATGATGTGCACAAAATAGTAATATCACATGTCGATATGATGAGTATATATGTGATATGCACTATTGACTGCCGCACAAAAGATCAACACTCAATTACATACCATATAATGTCAGTGGTAATGTATATTTATCACCGAATAGTTTATGTCTTTTTGTCCAGTACCTCAGAAGTCTAACCAGTGCACGCTGTTTAACATACGAATAGAAAGTGAATATGTTACCGATGCATGCAGGGTCAGATGTATACGACTGTACGGGCAAACAATTGCAACAATACACACTTACATCAACATTGAAACCCTCTGCATATAAGAAAAGAAGTAGATGATCATCATTAACCAAATCTACATTAACTTGTTGTGCATAAACGAGTGATGACTTTGATTCGAGTGGTGTGGCGTCTAATTTCTCTTTTAATTGCTGCAAAGTGGTCACTTCCTCGCTCGTGGACTTTCTTATATTATAACAATCTTCGTAATCTTCATCATCGATGTTAGGTTGTGCAAATGGTTTGCTGCAATATGTTGATGTCATAATGGTATGTTTGATAGTAGTTGATAGTTCACAACGCCAATTACAACTGTCTAAATTATGTAAACTCAAATTGATCTGATTTGATTTATAATATTGCTACATGAACATATGTACCAGCAACTAATCTCATCGTTGTCGTGATAGTGTATCGGCTACTAATCACCTCTTTCTTCTTCATAATAGAGTCTCTTGCCATTTTGCAAGAAGACCGTGAACACTAGTAAAGTTTAGTAAAATATATAAAAAAGCTAACTATAGCTATGACGATATGTACAAATATTTCAATGTTATATCATTTTCGGGGTAATTTATGGTAAATTTATTTAGGGGTTTATTAGTGTGGGGGTGGACGGATCGTAGCGGCTAGTGAAATGCTTCGACCATCCGTGAATTATATTCAGCAAGCTGAAGTGATAACTCGAGGTTTCAAAAAGTAGTTTAACAGTGTGACAACGCGTGGTTGTCAATACTTTGTTAAAAGTATTAGAACAGTTACTACACAAGATCAAAGCCAAAAGGCGAAGAGAGATGATTTCATAATGCCTGTGCACGCATGAGGTGGGCAGATATGAATATGAGTAGGTATTTTTAGGTAAAGCCAAAACCTAAATGTAGATTTTATGTTGACCAACTTCTCTATGACTAGATGGGCAGCTCACACAGAAGAAGAGGTTCTATAAGTATGTACATACGACCATGGAATACGATATAGCATGCTGTTTTAGATCTCATACAAATCTGGTACGGAAAGAGGATCTCTTTCCTATCGGTATCCTTGCACATATCCGAGGGCATAATAGTGCATAATAACAAGTTGACTAGGTAATTACTTCTACTTACTACACTCTCTAACTCCTAATATCTACTTGATACCACAGACTAACTACTTACGAAACGATGACATTTAGGCTGTCAACGAATCGTAATTATAACATATAAGAATAAGATTCGATACCAAAATGAGGAATGATGGTATGGATAGCAAATTCATAATCTGTCTCAGATCAATGTATCCAGCAAATGTGATAAACACATCCCCAACTCCTCGACCAAGTGTACCAATGAGTGTGGCAAGAAGGCCCGAGTTGAGGGTACCCGTTGCCAATGCAGTGGGTATTACCTTGCTCAGAACAGATCCCACTACACCATCAAACGCTTGTAGTGAACAAAAGACTATCACATACCCAGAAATATATCTACTCGGACCGACAGCCAAAGAATGGTCTTGGTTGTAATTGAACGTATCGGGTATGATAAAGTCAGATACATCAATCAACAGTGCCATACCAACAGCCGCAAATGAAATTAACCAAAGCATGAGCAGCCTGTCTTCTCTATATTGTGACGCCCATCCGATAAAGATGGAAATGGGGATTGTCAAGAGACCCACAATAGTACCCAGTGTACCTCTTTGTTGTATCGTCCACTCATATCTATTCTTGGTGAGCATCGATGCGGCACTGATAACAGTTTCAACAGTAAACATCTTCGAAAAGAGGAGGAACATACAAATGCGGACCGGCCATGTAATGTGACTCGATACGAACTTGGCCTGTTGCCAGATGGGGATCCTACCACCTCTTCTATCTTTCTCAAAGTCCTCAGCGTCATCTGTAGAAATGATTGACCTATCGGCACCCTTTTCTTGATCCTCCTCCTTGGTAGTAGTATCTTCGAGCATGGAGTTCTGACGGAGTGTATTCTTAGAAGCGTCCAGGTTAGCCATTTCATATTCATTCTCCATCATGGTTTCTGTCACTGTTAAGGCAGATTGCAACTGTTCCTCCTCTCTACGCATTTGCTCCTCTAATCCACTTCTATGAGGCTCCTCAAATGTTAAAACCAACACCAGTGTAAACAAAATCCAAAGGAACCCCATCAACAATCCTGGACCTGTCAATCCATTGACGTAGACGATTCCGTACAATGGCAACTCAAACTGAAAGTTGAAACCTTCTAACATGATGGCAGCCGCTGGTCCTAATGCCGCACCGAGTGCTGTTGCAATACCAAACGCAATATTCACGGCAGTCCTCTGTGCCAAGGGTGTAACATCCGCGATGTATCGACGATTCATACTCCTTGGTCCTCCCAAACCCGTTAGGAATCGTCCACACAGTGCCATACCAATACTCTCATATCGGTATGCCGTGGCATATAAGAAATTACCAGTAACGAGCAACACGCCACTTGTGATCAAAGGGGCCTTGTACACACGATTAGTCCATACAGAATACATGACTGCTGATATCATAGCTGCCCAGGGCATGGCACCGATAATCAAACCCGACATGGCATCATCCTTCCCAAGTGCATTGGCATATCTTGTACTTGATGGCTCGACGATGTAATAGTTCATCATGTATATGAAGCACGCGAAGATATTGAGAGAGAGGGCAAAGTTACTCTTGAACGAAGATGATGATCGTGGCGACGGAGGATGACCCTCACCACCACAGAATCCACCAAACGATCCTTCTCCTCCTCCTCCTTCACCCTTATGAATCGTCTCTCCACCATCGACACCACTCAAAAACGCATTCCTTGCCTCCCTCCACTGTGCCACAACTAACAAACTCGATTTCAAACTCTTACCCCTCATAATTAAATATTCCGGCATTAAACTTAAATTATCAGTCGTACCACTTCCCAATAAAAAGTATTCACGTATAGTTGATATAAAGTTATCATACACACCGGAAATGTGACCCGTATATGTCTTTTCAATGGAACGTTGTGTCTTGGATTGGACACATTTGAAAATATGTACTTGGTAGGCAATATCTTCACCAATATCTGGATTAGTTTTCAGGGTGGAATAGTCGGGTACTGGTTGTAATGGTGGGTTTGGGGGTGGTGTTTCCATATCGATTGGTCGTCTTGAAGTAGTAGTCTTGGTATTGACGGGGGTTGCTGTTGGATCTGCCGCCGATGTTACAACCGGTGTACCGTCTTCATCCACAACTCCAGCATCAACCACACCTGCATCTGCGCCCTTACCCGACTCTAACTTATCCTCCTCATCACCATCATAATCCATATCAGTATCATCATCATCATCTCCATCTAAATGCATAGCACTTTGACGCCATTTCAATCGTTGACGTTTCTTCAATTCCTCACCTGCATCAACAATCTTATAAAATGCCATACTTAATCCATGCAATCGTTTCTTTCTCTTTGGTTTTATAATATTCCCATCACCATCTCTAATATTACCATTATTATCTTGAAGTTCCTCGGCTTCATCAACATGACGTTTATACTCCAGAATATATGCTTTAGTTAACTTCTTCAATTTCGAATGATTGACTAAATCACGATAATCAGAACTACGTCCATTCACCTTCTGCCTACGTGTAGTTTGATACCAACTACCCATTGGCGTGCCACCCAATGAACGTACAAAGGCATCATATTTAATTAATACTTGACGAACGACAATAATGTTCGTGGTGATGTAGGCATGTAATTCTAATATTTCAGATGCCATATCTGTGAATGATAGGGATTGTGTTGATTGTGATGCTGTATCGATTAGTTCATCGTCATCGTTGTCGTCTGTGGTTGATAGTAGTGATTGTGTATCCTCCTTTCCATCATTATCTGTAGACATCCCACCAATACCCCTTGAGCCAGGAGTATGACAAACATTCTCCAATCCACCACAACCAAGGAGGACATCATCAAATGTGGGTAATGTCCCACCATCAACACGCGGTGGTGCCAATTCACTAACTCGTTTACGATAAAATTGTGAAGCTCGTTCAACCTCGGAATCTAACACTGCCGATAATTCCGATCGTTCCATGAACGATAAACGTTTGGTAATTTCAACTTCGTCTAGTATTGATTGGTGTAAGTGTAAGTTGGAATTGTAATTGTTATTGGTGTTGGGATTGTTGGAAGGATCCATTTGTATATATGGTGAACTGTTTTCACCCTCTTCTAGTGCTGTAGCATTTAATTCGCCAATGTATCCCTCACCTTCTCCACCTCTCCCTTCTCCATTAACACCAACACCATTATTAAAACTAGAAGTAATACTACCAACACTAACCCTCTTCCTCATACCCCCAGCACCAGGCGGAGTCATACCCAATGCTCTTTCATCTGCATACTCCATCAAGTTTTCAGATGATGGTGTTGGATGATGATGATAGGATGCTGCCCTGTCATAATTCTTCAAACTTCCATTATTAGTGTCGCTCAAGTTAGATGAATTGGTTGAGTTACTAAGGAAGGGAGCAAAACTACCAAACTCAATAACACAAATATTAAACTCTTCCTCACTCATTCCTTTATTATTACCACTGTTAATACCACCAATAGCAATGGTAGTAGTAGAAGAACGTAACTTGGTACGTAATAAACTCCGCCGTTTTGAAAAGTAGTGAAGTGTTGAACGTAATTTGTTATAGGATATATGATGTTTTGACCAATCATTATCATTTTGCTGCTGCTGCTGCTGCTGCTCGTTGCCATTGTTGTTATTAGAGTTAGTAGCATCCCATCTAGGAGCACGTCGTTGGGGTGTTTTATATTCAATTGAAGAAGGTGCTCTTGGTATTTTAATTGGTGTTTGTGTTAGTGATGCACCTTCTTGTGTACCTTCTTGTGTATCTTGTTGATTAGCAGCTGCAGCGTTACTAGATAAAATATCAATTAGTTGTTCTTCAGGAGGTGGTACTATATTATTATCAACTCCAGTAGTAGTAGGAGTTGCAATGCTGTTGTTATTATTGGCATTTTGAGTTTGAGTTGCTGTTGAACTTGTATGGCGTATAGCACGAGATAGACAGGCTGAGAATGAGCCGCCGCCACCGTATACGTCCTCTGGACGAGGAGGTATTGCTGCTGCCATTTGTTGTAATTGTATACTATTGATTAGTTCAACTCACCATAGCAACGTCGTCAATGCATGCACCTCTTAAAATTATGAGAGTTGAATGAGCTCATTCAATCAACAAAAATTTAACAACACAACTCTTTCTAAACACAACATCTCAGCCTTTCGATATAATATGCCTACTCCTATACCAAAGTCGATAATGTACATCTCAATTGCAATAATAGTATGCTTTATCCCATATATATCTTCGGCAAGGGCACTAATACCGTCAGAACATATTTGCAAAGGAAGTAATAGATCGGTGCATCATAACTTTTGTAAACATTACCGACTGTCAGCATTAGGCAATGATTATACAACTGACGAGGATATAACAATACAACCAATTAATACTATACATAATGAAATCTCTAGAAGAAGAGACTTTTTCATACGCCTAACAACATCATCAATACTACTTTCCAAACAATCAGCAAATGCCGCTACTTCTACTTCAAACAACAATGATAAACTACCATGGAATCCACTAAATCTAAAAGGTACATATTGGGAAACCGGTTCAATGATATATACAAAACCAAATACATCCGCTTTAGAAGATGGTGACTTTTTATCCATATTAGAAAATACAATAACTGCATTATCATCAGATGAATTGTTAAATTCAATAAGTGAAGGTAACTACAGTACAACATTACGTTTGATAAGAGGTAGATTAATCTCTGAATCACAAATACGTTTATCAGCTAATGCACTATTAGACTTACTACCGGAAGATGATCCTTCAATATATAAAAGTCGAGAATCATTTAGAGTATTTCTTAGATATCTAGATTTATTAGATGATGAAGTTGAAATGGCATCACGTCCACAACTTGGCAATGGTGGATTATTAGGAGATGATCCAAGGATTGAAATATTGAGTAGAGTTAGTGAGACTGAAGATGCGTTAAGGGTGTTTGTGAAGAATATCAAGGATGGTCTGAAAGAGAAATAGACTACTGTTGCCTTAAACTTAGTTATCCCAGACTCCTACTGGCTATTTCACTTTCAACCAATAAGTCCACATCCAACAATCATAACAGGATCCTTTGGATAATTCTGTGGTGGCTTTACATCAACATTACTTATCCTTCGTACTAAATCCATACCCCCACCTGCACTCTCTTTCTTCTCTTCTCCATTATTATCTTCTTCTAGCACTATACCAAATGCAGCATATCGATCATCAGCCCATCCTGCATCATTTTCTGTCTGAATGAAGAAACGTGAATCTATACTACCATCTTTTGTTCGTACCATACTAACTAATCCTTCTTTGGTATGTTTTATATTGTAATTATCTGGTTGGAATGATTTGCCGTCTTCGAATGATGATACGCCTGATTTGCCACTGTTGTTTGCTCCTATGGCTCCACCTTGGATTGACATTCCAGATAAAGCTAATATGATTCAAACGAAATAGAGTGGTGTAATGGTAGTGAGTATGAGAGTAAAGCAATTCAATATACACATAACATAATATCATGTGCACATATATCATGTGAACACCTGTATCTTACCTCTATAAAATGTCGATCCGGAATATGATGGTCCATCTCCTTCACTATTAGTACATAACTTAACGAAATTATCAACAGTTCTTGGCATATCATTACCGAATAAACCAATTACTAATCGTTTTGGTGTTTTGTAATTTGCAAATTTGACGTCGAGATATACTTTTTGAGATATGTTGGGTAGTGATATTGATGGATCTATCATTGTTGTAGCTTCATCTTCTGCTAATACTGATAAAGGAGTTATTGTAGTCGATATAATACCAGCTGATGCAATAGACTTGATAAACTGTCTCCGTTGTTGCAATGATTGTGTCATTTCAAATTTTTCTTCAAGTTGATAATCATTTGTCGATGGAATAGCAGAGAGAAAAGATGATTGACCATCACAATTTGCAATAAGACGGCTTCTACCCTTTATAGAGAAGGCATAGGTGTGTTGAAGGTGACATATAAGCCCAATAAGAGAGAGTAATAGCGCCGTCATCCTCTCCTTCTTCATTTGCTCAATTTGCAAGCAATTTGAGTTGAAAAATGGAGGATTAGGAGGATACCCTTAAGTAGTTGAAATGTATGTAGCCTCAATACTCATCTGTTAATCGATTGCCTTATCTTATATACAATTCATTATTGCAAGTCATCGAGTTATCATGCCAAATATCATATTTCAATTGGTAGTTCCTGTGATCTTTTGTGTATGCCCCCGGGCGGACAGAGGGGGCAGCTATTAATTAGTTGTTGTTGTTGTTGTTGTTGTTGTTGTTGTTGTTGTTGTTGTCTTTGGTGACGATTGAGTAGCAGTAGCAATCAGGACATTAAGCTGGGAAGAGATATAGTGGTTTATCAACAATACTTTTTAGATCACCATGTTAGTATTGCAATAGATAGATATTAAACACTTTAACCAAACAATTACAACATAAGTAAGTACGATAGAGAAGGTCAGAGACAGAGACACAAGATGGGGCTTACACTTACTCAGAGGAAAGCACTGGCCATCGTGCCCAAATGCACCGGCCTATTATCTATGATAGGCAGTGGTATTATTATATTTGATGTATTACGCACGCCAAAGAAGAGGAAGCAGACTTACCCTCGTATAATGTTGGCAATGTCCTGCTTTGATTTTGTAACTTCCTTCATGTATGCCCTATCAACGTGGCCAATCCCAGCTGATTCAGGTGTGTTATATGCCTCTGATACTACCGGAACTTGCACCTTCCAGGGCTTCTTCATCCAGTTATCATTAGCAGCACCAATGTACAATCTTTGTTTGGCAATATATTACATGTTAGTTATTAAATACCGGTGGAGTGATGTGAAACTATCGTCAATTGAAAAGTTTATCCATCCTACGATATTAATACTTTCATTTGGTATAGCGATTGCGGGGTTGCCATTGAAGATTTATAATAATGCCAATGTATGGTGTTGGATTAGTAACAACCCATCGGATCCCAACCGACCGATTAATGGATTAGATGCAAACGACTTTCGTTGGGCTTTTTATTATGCTGAGTTATGGTCAATAATTGTTGTTGTTACTGCCATTATGAGTGCAGTTGTACTATCTGTAGTTGCAACGGAGAAGAAGACAAGTAAATATGCAGCGAACAAAGTAGCTCTGTCAAAAACAGTTAAAGTCCAGGCCTTGTTTTATGTCTCAGCGTTTTACATCACGTGGACATTCCCTACAACACTTCGCATATTGCAAACAATTGAAGTACAAGTTCCATATGCTATATTCCTCTGTGCAGTGATATTCACTCCACTACAGGGCTTCTTCAATAGTATCATTTACTTAAGGCCACGTTTCCTCCGTTATAGAGAAATGAAGAGAAAGAAGAAGTTGGAATTGGCCGGGGGAACTGTTACCAAGTCAGCATCCAAATATAAAGGAGCCTCTCAAATTAAGAGGTCACAAATCGATCCAGCTGTTGCTACTGGTGACGTAGCATCAGCTTCACAGGCTCGTGATAGTAGTAATAATGAAGCAGAGGAAGAAGAGGAGTTTCAAAATGATGTCGAGGTAGCATTAGCAGAGGCAAATCGGGTCGAGGGAAGGGAAGAAGATGACGACTTAGCGGCTAATACAGAAGAAGAAAACAACCAGGCTGTTCTAAACCGTGGATTCTCGGCTATTGATGATAATAAGTTCATCAGTTTTATGAAGAACTTTCGAAGAAAGAAAGCAGTAGAGGAGGATTAGGGATCATCCTTGTATTGGTTGTATTGTGGCTTAAGTATAGCTGTTGAAAGATAATGTATAGACTAAATTGTAATTATTACTCTTATCAATGTAGCTTTATTTTGTATGATTCAGAATAGTCACTAGTGCTATCTGATGTAGCCAGTTACATACCGATGCTATGAGATTATATATTAGCTTTATACATTACTTGTAACTCCTTGTATATCTCTTTGGTATCTTCTACTGATCATCATGTCAACCGCACTTCCTCTGATAAATCTTCATTCATATGATATGCAACGGGATCTAAACTCATATACTTTGAGTTGCAACTATTAGAACATGTCATCAGACTCTTGTTGTCAAGAATCTTGTTGTACTTGCAATCTAGTAAACAAACTAACGCAGCGTTAATACGGCCATGGAAAGTTTCAGGGCATAGATGCATCCCATCATTCTACGGATATGATATGTGAGTGAGGTGAAAAGAGATATATTGATAAGACATAGACAGTACAACATATACATTGGTCGATAGCATCTACTACTCACCGATACCATTCCAGGTAGACATCCTCTAGGATCATCTTTGAAAGGAAGTGATGCACAAATGTGAGCTACCAATGGCTTGAACATACTATCTAATCGAAGTGTATAGGTTTGATGATCAGGAATGTTTAGTATCTTTGCATTTGTCTCGATATATGCTGTAGAAAGCTGTGCCATATCCAATACAAATACCGATTCAACAGTCGACGATGATTTTGTAGGTGTATACATTCGAGCAAAGTTGCGTATCCTTTCATTCACTTCATGTAACTTATCAACATTGTTAAGATTTACATTATTCATCCATGCAATTGTTGGGAAGATGACAGTTGTGGCTTGGAAGAGAGTACCGGCCGCTGATATTGCTTCTTCTAAGTAATATTCATCAAAATCATATAGATCTATATGTCCTGATTGAAATTGATACACCAGTACATCTAACAGTCGTTGTCCTCTCTTGTTTATATTGTTGACTTCTATACCATTGTCATCAAGTGAGGTATCAATGTTACCGAGTGCTTGTACTATCGATGAAATGGCAGTGTTATTCATATTCCACTTTGTTTTTGTTTCAATCATATTTGTATTGTCTTTAATAACTGCAAGCATACCGCCACCTGATTTAGTAGTAACTATACGAGGTTCTTTCACCCATTGAGCATTCGTATTCTCTATAAACTTTGTACTGCAATGAGCTGATGCTTGCTTTACCAATAACTTACGATCTATACCAGTTGTTTGATTGGTCATCTTGGTCGGATAGCACATTGCCTCCTCTAATCCAGCATGTAGCTGCTCACCCAAGGAATTACCAACTATCAATACTTTCAATTTCATATTTGATATATGCACTGCAAAATCGAATACACCCGATTGATTTAATGGATATTGCAATGGCTGACGTGTGCCATTCAATCCACCCCACAATTTGTAAGCTTTCGGTTTATGTACTAACTCTCCGACACTGCAGCGATACTCTACATCACTACCATCGGCATGCAACCCATAAACTGGTAAATTATGAACTATTCTTGCTTCTATACGATGGTTCTTTTGATGTACATGTTGACCATCCTGTTGTTGAATGAGTGTAGGGCTGATGGATTTTATCTTTACATGATAGACAAACCAAATTAACCAACAAAGAGAAACGATACTCGCTCGTTTGCTCGGTACTATGAAACTATGGATAAATCTCCGTATATAACTTGATTTAATAATGGTTAAATTGATATTCCTTGGCATTCTATCATCATTAGAGGTGGCAACTATAAAAGTTACTGTCGAGTGTCGAGGGAAGGGGATGATTTAATTCCCGCAACGGTTTTAAGCATGGCAAAATGGCAATGACGCTGCACTGGTGAATTCTTTTTTGTGGTCAGTGCACCTTGCTATGATTGATATATATTACAATCGACGGATCGTTAGCATAGATCGAAAACACTCTTAATAACATGGCTGAATATAGTACTACTACCGTCGCTGAGGATGATAAGGAGGTTGCAGTGATAAGTGACTCCGAAGGCGAAGAAAATGAAGATGGCATTGTTGAAAATTTTGATGGTTCACCTAACATAACTTTACCACCTGAGGTTTGGGCTAATGTTATCAATTGTGAGTATTGTTGTATATATTAATAATATATAACGATCATGCATTTATATTGATTTATCACTTCTACCCTCTCGATAGACCTACCATATGATTCGCTCATATCATGTGCATCAACTTCACGAGCAATATTAAATGATGCACTACCATTAGTTACAACACTACACATTGAAAAGGCATCACATCTTCGTATAGGAATAGTAGCAAGGCGGCTTAGAGATATACGCAGCGTAACATTTTACAACCTTTTCCAGATTAATAGTGATACAGATGATATTATTTTGGATGAGGATATAGCAACACAATCGGTTCCGTTTCTTTCAAATACTTTTCATCAATTGGAAAGCGTCGCCTTTTGGGGAAAGAGCGGAGGCAAGTTGCTTTCACTGAATACCATTATCATCGATGATGATCAGAGGTTTTATGTTTATACCTTATTGGACTGGTTTTCGGGAGCATTTAGTTGTAGAACTTTGCCACAAAATTTGCAAATTGTTGGGTTGAGTTGTCCCAATACCACAGTTGATGTAGATGGGTCATGCCAAACATGTAAGAGGGTATGCAGTAAATTCCCCCTAGAGCGTACTGGGGATATTGATTTATGCCTACCATTTGCAACTTGCAATGAGATAATCCAGTCTCGTGAAGGAGGAAGGGATTATCTACAGTCTGAGACAAGACTTATGCAGCTTTTGGGCAAGAGCCATGTTAGTTCTTCACACAATGACTTTTACATAATTGGACACGATTATGAAGTACTTAGTGAACTGACAAGAATGGTTGAATCATCTCAGGTTGATGTAAAAAAGTTGAACTCGGATGTTATGGTTAAGGCAATTAAGAAGCGACATCCTAACAACATTTCCGTATACTACCTCAGTGAAGACTCTTTTGATTACTTAAAAACAACTATCGGAATTCCTATTAGTAATGATTTACTTGACCCTGATGCTATTAGGCTGGAAAATCTGGATCGTATGTCAAAACATATAATTGAAGAAACAGACTCGTTACAGAAAAGTATGGGGCAAATGCGCAGTTTACTACGCAAAAGTCAACTCGCCAGGCAAGGGCAAGATCCTCCAATTCAAAGAGTAGTGGAGTCAGGGGTATTACCAAAGTTAGTAGAACTTCTTCAAAGAGACGATGAATATGAAATCCAATTACCAGCCTCGGACATATTGGTGAACGTTGCTGCTGGGACAAGTGAGCATGCTGAACCAATAGTGCAGTTGGGAGCTATACCATCCTTAGTTCATCTGCTAAGATCTTCTCAATCTAAGATACCTTTCTATGCTGCTTGGGTTCTTGGTAACATTACAACCGGGAATGTTCCAAACTTAAGAGAATTAGTATTACAAGCAGGTGTGATGCCGCCCCTACTAAAGATACTTGAGGATCACCAGACATTTGATGTCAATTCAGTAAGGTATTATGTCTGGGTTTTACACAATCTTTGTCGACGCAGACCCCATCCAGATTTCAAAAAAGTTAGTCCATCACTCCATATATTTGTAGAATTGATTCATCATTATTCAGACGAGGAAGTGGTACGGTATGCTTGTGTGGCCTTGAGTTGGTTGAGCGATAGTAATGCCTCAGCTGTGATTGGTGCGTTAAAGGATACTGGTATTTGTCGCCTTATCGAGCTTCTGGAACAATCAAACGAGGACTATGTACGTCGACATGTATTGAGAATACTAGGAAACATCGCCTCAGGGAGTGATTCCCAAACACAGATTGTTATCGACAATAATGTGCTACCATGTCTGCTGAATCTTTTATCAAGTACAAATGAGGCTATCCTGAATTATGCTTGTTGGACCATCGCCAATATAACAGCTGGTACAGTTGAGCAGATTCAAGCTGTAATTGATGCTAGTATCATCCAGAAATTGATTCCAATGTTGAGCGATGGGCCTTTATTACAACAAATGGATTCAGAAGAATTAAGTAGTCCATCTATGGAGGAGGCCGTGAAATGTATCCGTATGCGCGCCGCGTCAGTAGTTACAACCTGTACCTTGAATAGCAACTCAAAACAGGTCAACTATTTGGTGAATCAAGGCTGTATTCCTCCTTTGCTTGATTTGAAGGAAACCGATTTTCATATGCCAAGGCTGAGATCACATGCCAAGTCTAATATCCAGAAGGCTCTACAAGTGTTAGAGGCTCATCACAATAGTGGAGGGAAGGATGATGAAGGGGCTGTGCTTGATACATTAAATGATACTGGAGTGTGTCGTCTCGTAAAGCTACTGGACCTTCCTAGCTCAAATGTGCAGGCAGATGCATTGAAAACAGTAGGGAAAATAGCCTCAGGTAATGAATCTCAGACGCAGATAATTATTGACAATGGTGCACTTCCCAGTCTCCTGACTCTTCTATCCAGTTCAAACAAAGATATTTTGATCGATGCTTGTTGGGCCATCTCGAATATAACAGCCGGTACCGTTGAACAGATCCAAGCGGTGATTGATAGTGATGTCATACCTCAAGTGATATCACTGCTGAAAGAAGGCTCTTTAGCTGTGCGTAAGGAGGCTGCATGGGTAATTGGAAACGCTACCCAGAAGGGAAGCTTAGAGCATGTCAAATATTTGGTGAACCAAGGATGTATTCCCCCACTTCTCGATCTATTAACGGTCGTGCAAGATGATACGAAAATAGTTACTATTGTTCTAGAGTCGTTGAAAAATGCAAGTCAAGTTAGTACGGAAGAGATGCCGATGGAAATGGAGAGTCATATCAAGTATATTCTTGATGCTAATAACGGCAGGAGCATGCTTCAAGAATTGCAACACCATGATGATGATGTTGTTCGACAACTGAGTACTAGGATAGTAGAAATGCACTTTTCATCTGAATGAATGTTGGAGTTGTTTTCAGTGATGCCGCATACAAACAGAACGCTCACATCTTGTGCACATCTCTTGACTTTATGAACACATGATGTGTGCACGCCCCCCTAACCATCACAGCTGCCGATGGACGGCTAAAGCTAAGAAAAGATATTGTTCTACAAAGTACTATCACTCAATGTCTCTGATACTTTTACACTAATGTACAAACAAAAGAAGTAGATAGCTAGTCTAAGTCTAAGTATGTATGATCTATTTGGCGTCGGTATCCTTTGTTAGATACCTCTTTTACCTCATGATAACCGATGAATTATCAAGTAACTATTTCGATAAACCTACAAGTATTGACAATACGAAGACCTCTCTATGCAGCCACCAGCTAACCTTGATCGGATAACACATTGCTTCCTCTAATCCAGCATGTAGTTGCTCACCCAAGGAATTACCAACTATCAATACTCTCAAATTCATATCTGATATATGTACTGCAAAGTCAAATACACCCGATTGATTTAATGGATATTGCAATGGCTGACGTGTGCCATTCAATCCTCCCCATATAGACGGACAATAGATCGACTTACCACCATCAATTAGCATGGCTAATGAATATAGTAGTACCATCGCCGCTGAGGACGATAAGGAGGTTGCGGCGATAAGTGATTCCGAGGGAGAAGATGATAGCATTGTTGAAAATTTTGACGGTTCACCTCACATAACATTACCTGCTGAGGTTTGGGCTAATGTTATCAATTGTGAGTATTGCAATATGTTTTTTGTATATATATTCAATCATATATTTATAATGTTGTATTGATATCCTGTTCCCTTTTTGTCATAGACCTTCCATATGATTTGCTCATATCATGTGCATCAACTTCACGAGCAATGCTACATGATGCATTACCATTAGTTACAACGTTACATATTGAGAAGGCATCACATCTTCGTATTGGATTAGTAGCAAAGAATCTTAGAGATATACGAAGCATAACAATTTACAATCTTTTCCAGATTAATAGTGATACGGATGATAATATTTTGGATGAGGACATTGCAACACAATCGGTTCCATTTCTTATTGCAACTACATTCCCTCATCTAGAAAGCGTTGTCTTTTGGGGGAAGTGTGGTGACAATTTACTTCCACTAAATGAGATCATTATCGATGATGATCAGAGGGGAAGTATTTACAGTTTATTGGATGCATTTTCGGGAGCATTTAGTTGCAGAACTATACGAAATTCTCTACAAATTGTTGGGTTGAGTTGTCCCAATACCAGAGTCGATACAGACGGGTCATGCCGAACGTGTAAAGAGTATGCAATAAGTTTCCTCTCGAAATTACTGGAGATATTGATTTATGTCTACCATTTGCAACAAGCAATGAGATAATCAAGTCTCGAAAAGGGGGAAGAGATTATCTTCATTCTGAAACTAGATTATTACAACTTTTGGGAAAGAGCCATGTTCGGTCTTCACGCAATAACTTTTGCATATTGGGACACGATTATGTGGTACGAAGAGAAGTAGAAAGTATGGTTGAATCATCTCAGGTTGATGTCAAAAGGTTTAATTCAGAAGACGTAGTCAAAGCTATAGAGAAGCGGCATCCTAGCAGCTCCGTGTACTACCTCTGTGAAGACACTTTCGATGTCTTGAAATCGATCGGGATTCCAATTAGTGTCAATTTACTTGATCCTAATGCTATTAGGGTTGAGAATTTAGACCGTATGGCGAGGAGTATAATGGAAGAATCGGACTCTTTCTTCAGCCCAGTCATCGGACTGAAGAAATCGATCGTCTTCTAAGCAGATCTACTCTCCATAATACCAAGCCAGATACACAGACGGTTCAGCTAGTAGTAGAGACAGGGGTATTACAAAAGTTAGTAGAATTATTATCAAGAGATGATTATGAACTTCAATCTTTAGCCGTGGATATACTGCTGAACGTTGCGGCTGGGGCAAGGGAGCATGTTGAGGAAGCTATCAAATTGGGAGCTATTCCACCTTTAGTCCATCTGCTGAGCTCTTCTCACTCCGAGATACCTCCATCAGCTGCATGGGCTTTGGCTAACATTACATCAGGGCACGTTCCTAACTTTAGAGACTTAGTATTACAAGCTGGGGCGATGCAGCCTCTGCTGAAATTACTTGAGGATTATCAGACAAGTGATGTGAAATCGGTACAGACATATGTTTGGACTTTGGCTAATATCTGTCGGGGCACACCCAAGCCAGATTTCAATCTAGTTAGTCCCTCATTGCAAACATTGAATAAATTGATTTATCATTCAGATGGAGAGGTGTTGATAGATGCTTGTTGGGCATTGTACCACTTGAGTGATGGTACGAATGAACATATATTGGCTGAAAGTGGCCAAGCTGCTAAATCATTCTAACCAATCAGTACAGCTCCCTGCATTGAGAGTAGTGGGGAACATTGTCACAGGAAATGAATCCCAAACGCAGCTCATTATCGATAACAATGCACTTCCCAGTCTCCTGACTCTTCTATCAAGTACAAACGATGGTGTTCGGAAAGATACTTGCTGGGCCATTTCCAATATAACAGCTGGTACAGAAGAACAGATTCAAGCTGTGATTGATAGTGATATCATCCCTAAAGTGATATCACTGCTGAAAGATGACTCTTCAGGTGTCTGTAGGAGACTGCATGGTTAGTTGCAAACTGTACCTCGAATGGTAGCTCAAAACAGCTCGATTATTTAGTGAATCAGGGATGTGTTCCGTCTCTGTTCGATTTGTTAACGGCTATGAATGATGTTGATACGAAAATAGTTCGTATTGTTCTGGAGGCGTTGTATAATGTGAGTCAAGTTAGTGCGGATGGAGAGAGCCATATCAAGTCTATTCTTGATGCAAATAACGGCTGGAGCATGATTGTTGAAGAATTACAACACCATGATCATGGTAAGTCTTTCTTTCTTTAAAACAGTGCACTGTTGTTCGGTTTAATTATTGTTAATGTTTTGTCTACCCGTTATTGTTATTTGAAACAGATCATGTCCGAGAACTGAGCACTTTGATGTATCAATTGGCGAGATAATGACCGAGGCCCGGATACAAAGAAGCAATCTTTTGTGCACATCTCTTGACTTTATGAACCTACGATATTGTGTCACGCCTACATCACTACTTCAGTAACTATCGTAAAGCTAAGCAAAGATATTGCTATGAAATACATCGCCTAATTCTGATATGCTTGCACATTACGTAATAAAAACCAAAAGAAGTAGATACATTATGATTATGGACAAGATACTTAGAGCGAGGGTAATGGATGGTATTTCGGTATCCTTTGTCGTTAGACGCCCCTTTATCGGCTTATTACAACTATGAATTGTCAAGCAAGTATTTTGATAAACCAACCAGTGTACTAGGTAAATATGAAGACCTCTCCATGCACACCTTCCCAGCTAACCCCTCGAACCTTTCATTAAGGTAACTTGAAGTAGATGAATAACACTACGATAAGGTACACCACCAAGACCATCCTGAAATAGAGATGCGTTCGCGCCTGGTGGGTCAAAACTTCTTGGATATACTGGTCATAGCATCTTTTGAGAACGAATACGATTTGTAAAAATATGTATGGGATCATCTCTTCTAATCTGTTTGGCATTTGGCAGTGCAGTGCTGTGAATAACATTAGGCCTGCCTACAGTGTCCTATCTTTGCATAGATATCATTAGCAGCAGCCCCGTACTATTCACTAGTCAAAACAGTGGTGGCGGCGGCAGAGAGGAGTGATAGAGAGAGAGGAGATAGTTCACTCGAATCTCGAGAATCCATTATCCATCTCGAGCAGTGGCTGAACATAATCAAAACGATACACATTCAATTGATATAAACAAAATTGGCCTACACAATAAGTCTACGACCACGAGCCCTCCTCCGACAACACTGACTGACAGTCTAGTAGTGTCAACAAAGGCGTAGGGTATAAATATAGTGTACGATAAGTAAAGGGCAATATAGATTGGCATAATCTCAGGTCGGAGAATTAGATTCATTGCAGCTAAATTATACACATCAATTGCAATATACAATAGTATATATCCAGCCCTCACACACCAAATAAACAAACAGTAAAAAAAATGGGACCACGTAGAGGAAATAACAACGCATCATGGGATGAAATCGATACACAAAGACCTAGACGTACCTCAGACCTATCATCACTATCCGGTAGAAATGGTACGTTGCCAACTATCAAATCCCAAAAAGGATTTGATCCTAACGATTCACCCGCCAACAATCATAACCAATATGCAGCACAGGGAAGTAATGGTGGATTAGACAATTCCAATAGATCAAATTACAGTAATAATGAACTTCAAGATAATTATCATCCCGAACGATTACCATCAAATAATAATCGTAACATTAAAACCAATCACTCATTACGCTCCAATCATTCAACAGTAGCAGGTGATGGGTCTGCAGGTAGAGAAAATGGTGGTCCCAATTTTAAGAATAATAATAATGGGAATGGAAGTGCAGGATGGGATGAATTACAAGATGAAATTGCAACTGCTATGGCACAGAGTATGGCTATTGGTACTGGGTGAGTTTATTATATATTATTAATTATTTGTTTTGGCGGGTGTTATTAGAAGGTTTTGAGATTAGATTGGATTAATTGGAGAAGTTACGGGGGATATATTGCTGTGTGTATTAAAGAGAAAAATGTTGCACATCTTGTGTCCATTTTTTTTTAGATATTACAATTTTACACGGATCAATTTGGGATTGATATATTATTAATTGATATTATTTATTTGGTGAACTTGGGGGAAGTAGATTGGAAAGGAGAAGACCTGCCGGGGGGGATTAGGCTAACTTTTTGTATTGCAGTAAAAAAACTTATCTCTCATTTTTTATTATCTTTCCCTATATAACACTCAGTGGTGGAATGAGTAACAGCAGCGGAGGAGATTACAACGGGATAACCGCACCTCAACAACCAGATGAACAAGATAATGAAGACGGACCGTGGAATTGTCCAGCATGTACATTTTTAAATGAAAATCCATTACATTTAGTCTGTGCCGTCTGTGGTACTGCCAAGGTTATTAATAAGGCACCTAAGATACAAACCAATCCCAATGATTCTTTTACGGGTGGTGGATCTATAGGATTTCCTCCTCCAAGGGGTGAATATGATGGTTTTAATAGAAGTGGTAGTATGGGATCATTTACCGGTGGAGGTCCAAATTCATATAATAATCGACGTCGTGAATCGAATGCAGAGGAATTAATGGGTAGTTTTTCATCACGAGGGGGACGGGATCGAGGAGATGATTATAATTACAGAGGAAGTATAAATTCCTTCCGGTCATCACGACGCGGAAGTATGGCTAACCATAGCAATGGCGGTGGGGAGTATAGAGGGAGTTCAAATAGTTTGGCAAGTAGGGATAAGTATGATCGGGATAATAGAGATCGAGATCATAGAAGACGGAAAAGTCAAAGGAGAGGGGGACATCATCGTAATTCCGGTAGGGAATCATTACGTAGTTCACAACATTCGTCAATACCCGATGATGATTCATTTGGTAGTTTTGATAGTCAAGAAGACATGCATTATCGAGATTATAAAAATCGTGATAGAGATCGAGATCGAGATAGGGATGACTCGCGCGGTGGAGGGTCATCATCCCGTAGTAGACGGAATAGTGATAGAGAAGATCGGAAACGATATTCGCAGAGTGTATCCGCCTCATCAAGTCGTCATCGAGGAGGTAATGATATGGATGATATGTCCCGCGCATCACGACGGAGTCAGCGCAGTTCACGGTCAAAACGAGATAAGAAGAAGAAGATTGATTATCGACGTAGCACGAGCGATGTTGATAGACATGGCCGAGGCTCAGGATATAGAGATTATGAAGATGATTATTCCGACAGTGGTGGACCACTGGGGGGTAAAATACGTGCCGGATCGGGAAGTGATTGTTCCGAATTAAGTGAACCAGAAGAATTAGATAATCTTAGTGCCGAGGGTACAATATACAGAGATGATAAGACTGCACGGACAATGAAGACGATTAAAACGATGAGAGTTCCCGAGGGGGATGTTACAATTATTTATACAGATGTTCAAGGCTCAACATCCTTATGGGAAGCTGATCCTCTTGCTATGAAGAAGAGTACGGATATCCATGATGCGATTATACGGAAATGTTATGCCGATCATGGCGGGTATGAGATTACCACGGAGGGAGATGCATTTAACTTAGCATTTCAACATCCTGCCGATGCTATTGGCTTTGCCTTAAAGGCACAATTGGCATTATATAGGGCAAAGTGGCCAGAAGGGATATTAAATCATCCCGATGGATGTGACAATGAGAAGAAGAAATTTAGAGGATTCCGTGTTAGATTTGGTATGCACCATGGCCCTACCACGTCCAACGTTCATAGAACAACAGGCCGCACTACATATCAAGGTGAGGCTGTGAATATTGCCAAGGCCATTGAAAAGATGTCACACGGAGGGCAGATATTAACCACCGTGGATACATGGACGGCGGTTAGTGGCATGGCCGAACAATTTCTAGGCAGTCCCCAAGTTATGGACTGCGGAGAGCATTTACTATACGATCCCAAGAAGGAGAATGCCGGAGTAACATCCAAGAAGAAGACGAAACGTATATTCTCCAAACGTATCGTCCAGCTAGTACCCAACAGTTTATCATATGATTTCTTCGCCGCACGAGGTGGACAGGAGGTTAAGGAGGGTGAAACCCCACCCCGCGTCTGCGGACGTGTCTTCCCCCCATTATTATCCCACGGACAACTATCAACATCATTCTTAAATGCACCCTACATTGGGAATAAGGTTGCCATGGTATTTGTATATACTGATAAGATGGAAAGTGTTACCGATAAGGAAAGGAAGAAGAATTACAAAATATTAGCCAAGTACGTCCGATCACATCTCATGAGATTATCCCCACCGGGATATGAATGTCAAGAAGATAAAGGATCATGGATGCTTGCATTTGATAGAATAGAGAACGGTATCAAATTCGGATTAGATTTGAAGGAGGATGTTCTTAAGAATGCAAATCTATTCGGTGATGTGGATAAGGAACGAGCATTTAGGGTAGGCATACATTGGGGACCGTTCTTAAGTATGGGTCCTCATACAGTTTCAGGACATGCAGATTACTTTGGTCCGATTGGTGAGTTATGTGTTTTTGTGCACATGATGTGTCTCTTTTTGTTGTATCTCTTTGTCTCACCCTATATGTTGCCTCCTTAACATCAATTTAGTCAACCGTGCTGCCCGAGTTGCTGCACAATGTGAGCCCGGACAGGTTTGTGTCGGTGTGCCCATGGGAGATGGTGAGGAACCTCCCGACCCTGGACCGTCCGTGGACGTGGATGTCTTGGGAGTGAAGCAACTTAAGGGAATATCCATAGAGATGGCTATATTTGCTTGTAAGAAGAGAAAGGAGGAGAAGAAGTCGGAGTAGTAAATGGTGCTGATGAATAGAGTTTAAATAACCTTTGAACGTATCTTTACTACTTTGATCGCTTCCCTTTTGATCTGCAATACTTCGAAAGTTGATCGATTAGTCTCCTAACCAAGGTGCCCCATTTTCGAACTTCATCTGTTGCAATAAACGGTAGACGACAACAGGATAAGAACAAGGTTATAAGGGGTAATATAATAATAGTTAGAATACTTACCATCAGCATGATTTTCAAAGTCTTTAATCTTTCTCCAGATTCGTGGACGAGTCTTAACTATCGATACCACCGCCTGTCCTCTCCATTTTTGGTTAGCATGAACTTGTGTCAATTTACCCTTGTTATTGAATAGAATCTGTTGTTATAGAAGAAGAAAGTCAGCAAATAGTAAAGAAAAGGAGATCATGACTACAACTCAACTCCTCTCAACTCACATTACACAATGTCTTCAGAACGTTGGTTACAATATCGGTATCATTTTCCAGTAACAAATCTAACAAAGGAGGAATACATCCTCCTTGGTCTACTAAATGTTTGATCTGTTCCATACTACCTCCGTGAGTCATGTTTGTAAATACCTGTGCAGCCGTCTTTCGGACAACTGGCCGCTCGTTTCTTTTTAGTACACGAATCAGTTTAGGGATCACACCGATATCTATCATATCTTGAATACCGGCTACCGATGTACGAAACCTCCCCCGGAACCCCCAGAAGGAATCACCTTGGCTCAAGCAAGTCAATGCCATACAAGCATCCGTCACCACCTGATCATCTCTATGGTGAACTAATTCATTCAATATTGACAATGATTGACTCGCAAGTTTGTAATCCGGATGCTTTTTCAAGTTCATTCCTCCACAAAGATTAGACAAAACCCATGTATAAGTCCTTACTGACTTCAGATTTGTTGTTTGATAGTCCACCAATAGCTTCAAAAGAGGTCGCATAATCCCGGCTTGTAAAACTAAATCTCTATAATATAATCCATCTGCTGCTATATTCCCCAGAGCCCAGGCAGCACATTCGGGAATTTTACTATCCGAAGAGCCAAGTTGATGTACTAGGGATGGAATAGCCCCCAACCGTACAATTTCCTCTACTTGCTTGCTTGTCCCCAAAGCAACGTTTGTTAATATATCCGAGGCCTTATTCTGAAGATTGTAGTCATCATCTCTCTGAAGAAGTTCTACAAGCTTAGGCAATACCCCTGACTCTACGACTCTTTGAATTAGAGGATCTGGTCCTTGCCTGGCAAGTAGACGACGCATCTGTTCCATACTTCTCTGTAACGAGTCTGTTTCTTCCGATATCTGTTTAACGATGTGATCCAAATTCTCCACCCTAACAGCCTTGGGATCAAGAAAATCGATACTAACAGGTATGCCAATTATTTCCAGGTAATCAAAGGCACTTTCACTAAGATATACGGTAACATTGTTGGGGTATTGTTTCTTGATGGCCTTGGCCACATCCTCCGAGTTTAGCTTAGTAAAGTCCACCTTTGATGATTCGATAATACTATTAATTTCATCTCGCAATCCGGCATTGTACGCAATGATACTGTAGTCACAACGTGTATCGTCTATATTGCCTCCCAAGAGCTGCATAAATCTTGTTTCGGATTGTAGATAATTCATCCCTCCTTTACGAGCTTTGATTAGTTCTTTGCTCGTTGCATGGTATAGGCATAAACTAATATTCCCAATTCTTTGAACTGGGAATTTATTGCATATCCTCCTGCATACCGTGCAGTCAGAACTGGATCTTCTCCTCGGACACCTCAAACCAATAATTTGTAAATTACGTGGTAAATGTTTATAATCAAATGCTCCCGAGAACGAGTCCAATAAGTTATAAATACTTTCCTTCTGTTTTTGAGTAAACACCAAACTAGGAACTGAGTTCAGAGAACGCAAATCATTTCCGTCCGTCCCCAAAAAGGTTACTCTTTCCAGATTAGAAAATCTAAAAAGAAAGTGTACTGACTGTGTTGCAATATCCTCATCCAAAGTAGCGTTTTTACCTTCTTTAATAAATAGATTGTATATCGATACGCTGCGTACATCTCTGAACTGCTTAGATACTATTCCTATACGAAGATGTGATGGTTTCTCAATATGTAATGCCGTGACTAATGGTAATGCGTCATGTAGCATAGCTTTTGAAGTTGATGCACATGATATGAGCGAATCATATGGAAGGTCTATCGATACAGCGGAGTAGAGGGAACCGTTATATATCAGTACATTGCATATACAAATATATTGCAATTAATCAACATAAACACTTACAATTGATAACCATAGCCCAAACCTCAGGAGGTAAAGTTATGTGAGGTGAATCATCCAAACACTCAAAAAACTCATCTTCTTCCTCGGAGTCACTTATCACTGCAACCTTCTCCTCCTCTTCAGCGATGGTAATATATTTTAATATGTTATTCATGGTTACAAAATAATATTGAAGGATGTAATACCATTAATAGCAGAGGTTGATCCACGGATCTCTAGAGAGTGATCATCACACACAGTAGATCACCACCTTTCACCGTTGCGGGAATGAATATGTGATACTCTCTCCCGGTATCCTCCTCATATTGCCACGGCCGGCAGTAGTACCACGACGTCAACTTCATGTACTTCATGTGTTACTTTACCAATAAGACTATGTAATAGAGCCTAACTTCTATCAAATCCGATATTGTATACTTAAGTGGTTATCTTTACTTTATTGTGTTGGGCAGCCACTTCTAACTCCTATCCCAACTAACAAGATCCACTACAAATACTCCTCTCACTTCGACTATTAGATAATTCACTTGGTAAGTCTATACCTGGCTTTGAAAACAGGCATGAATCGCCATATGATAGGAAACGATATCCTTTTCTCTGTGCATCTTCATAGATCTTTGTAACATCATTTTGTGTCCCAAGGAATGCCGATACAAGTAGCATGAGGGTACTGTCCGGTGCATGAAAGTTGGTTACTAAATGATCAATGACTTTCATTTTGTATGAGTTTGGTGTGATCATGAGTGATGTTTTACCGCTAATGATATCATCATCAGATAGACCTTCAATCAGGGCATTAAGTGCAGCAACAGGGGTAGTAGTAGAATCAGCTACAGACAAGGGTATCCATTCGAATTGACCGAGTTCGAGTTGTTTCATATCATCACTGTTTGGAAGACCCCGAAGTTTCTTTATTCCAAGCCAATATAGACTCTCCAGTGTTCGTGTAGAAGTAGTGCCAACTACGGCTAATGGCTTGTCTTTCTCTAGTGCTTGAACAATGTTTCGTAGCTCACCAACATTTATAAAGAAGTGCTCTGCATGCATGGAATGGTCTTTGGCGTCGTTTGAAAGCACCGGCATAAACGTACCGGCACCGACATGTAATGTCAACAGCGAGGTATTATCTCCTAGTTTTTCCAATACCTCATCAGTAAAGTGTAGACCAGCGGTCGGTGCGGCCACAGAGCCTCCATCTTTACAATAAACATTTTGGTATCTTGTTTCATCACTTAATACAGCCTCCCGATGCAAGTATGGAGGAATAGGAACTGAGCCGTTGACATCCAAAAAGGTACCGAGATTATCATTGCTGTGTATCTTTACTACACAGTCACATCCATTGCCTCCTCCATCTTTATCTTCTTCCCAGATACTAGTGTATATGTCATATAAAGGCGAGGATACCGTGAGCATATGATATGAGTGTAGATGTGCACAAAAGTACTACCTTTACTCACCCACGAACTTTGACGACTTCTACTTTGGAGCCTGAGACTGGTTCGGTGTACACATCTCCTTCCGCTACCGATTCGGATCTTATCATGGCCTGAATAGTATGTTGATGACATGGTTTGGCAGGGTCGATGTTACCGAGATCAAGCAGCTAGAGAGAAGACACATATATGAGCACTTTCGATCCGATAAAGTTCAGCTCAAAAAACATAAACTACTTATACTCACCATTAACTCCACTTCGGCACCATCATCCAACTTGACTGACAACCTAGCATCGAGTACTCGACTGTTATTGAACACAACATGACATCCTTCAAGAAGTCTAGGTATAGAGTTTGCAAAGTTGTCATGATAAGATACCTCTCCTTGAGCATCTACTTTGAGTAACTTTGAACTTCCTCTTGGCTCTGCTGGATGTAGGGCAATGGATTCTTGTTTCAGATTATATCCAAAATCACTCATTACTATCGGATTGTCTTGGTGCATGAAATCAATAGCCTTGGCAGCAGCATAATCTTTCGAGGTTAGCTCATTTGCCTCAAAAGAAAAGAATGTCAACTCCATATCTACTCCATTGACACACTTGTGCACGATGTTTATATTGGCATGATGATCCATGATTGTACTCATTTCATCAACCTTTTGTGCAAATTTCAAAGCCTCAGTGTAGGTATCAAAGTGATAGGTCTTCCTAAGTAGTTGAATGGGGGATAGATAACGTTAAAATTAGTTGTTACATGTATATTTCCACCGACAACTCAAAGATAACCGACGAGTAGGAGAACCACACGCTTACCTGAGTGTAGCTGGCTCCTTTTCCCACGAGGATTCATCCTCTGCCTGATCCCATGCAGCCTTGGCAACATTACGGAACAACATGGGTAAAGACAAGGGTCCTACACCACCAGGCACAGGGCTGAATCGACTAGCCTTCGATCCAATATCACCAACGACGTCAGAAAGTAATCCATCAGTCTTTTCACAGAATGTTGTTCCAACATTAATCACTTCGGCACCATCCTTAAGCCACGATGCCTCAATAGCACCTGGAGATCCAGCAGAAGTTATGACAACATCCGCTTGTCCTACGGCATCTTGAAAGATCTTCTTGTCGACATCACTATGTGCCATTGAAACTAAGGCACCTTCCTCTCTCAACATGTGAGATAAAGGAGTACCGACGATTGGACTCCGACCAACCACAAGTACATGCTTGCCACGAACATCTACCTTATGTTCTTTCATCAACTCCATAACACTTGCCGGTGTAACTGGAGGATATTGACTGCCCCAAGCAGTGAAATGGATACCATCAACATCCTTCGACAATGGCACGGAATTGAACACGGCTGCCTCATCCACACCAGGAGGGAAAGGCCACATTACTTGAATTCCATCCACATCATCACGAATCTTGTATATCTCACTAACCAACGCGTCAGTGGTAAGTCCTTTCGAATCCAAGTTGATCTCCGTAACATCAAAGTTGTTTGCCTTACCCACATCCGACTTAGTAAACCATGAATTACTTGGATTACTATACAATTGTACACGACGCTTGGCATCTGTGTATCGGGAGAGTTCACCAACATTAATAACTGCCACGGATGGTTTACGACCATGTGCCTTTTGAAACTTGACTGCGCTCATCTTGGCATCATGTAATATCTCTCTACCCAATTCATTACCATGTAAGAGGTTCGAGGGTGGTTTCCATAATCCTGTCTGATCCATACCGAATGTAGGGTCGACATTTTGTTTATCATGTAATAGCCATTCAGTTGCCTTACCCCATCGATTTGGACTTAACACACCTAATCGATCACCAACAAATGTTTCCTTAACATGATTATTTGTCAAATTTAACATGTCATGCATGAAGTCTTTTGATCTATACCAATGATCATTCTTCTCATCATCGAGGTTTAACATACGACATGCTTCAAGAACTGCTTCGATAGCTTCATTTGGGTTACGGATTGCATACTCCCATCCATTAAATGTTGCTTCAAGGAATGCCGTTGCAGCCTCACGACGGTCTGGACCATCCAGTGCTTCATTCGCGAGAAAGACCATTTGAGAATAACCAAGAGATGTTGGACCATTGCCATTATCATAATCTTCTAATACTTGAACTTGCAACCCTCTAGGATCCATACCCTTCTTTTCCATATAACGATGTAACGACGGCACTTCCGTGGTAGTATATGCCTGTATACCATTGTATACACCATTTAACAAATCTTTATTCTTGGTACCACGAGGTGACGCTACGACCTTTTGGTTAGGAAAGATACGTTGCAATAATTCGACTGTATCCTCATGTGCACCAATAATATCACCATCTTGTAATGGTTTCAAACTTGCAATGCACAGTGGTGAACGACGGAACATACTGGCAACACCTGATACATTTAATGATGGATCATTGTATAATGTTGGGATGAAAATGTTTTGTTCGACGGTACCAAATGCTGCTAGTGTTGATGGATTGGCATTTTGATAGGATCGGACATTGGATGCTTCATGACCGACTGGACAGGTTGGTAGGAAGTGTAGATTGTTGATACCCTTGGATTTATATGTGTCTATAATTTTGTTGGTAGATGAGATGAGAAGGGAGATAGATGTTAGTGATTTGCAATGCAAAAGTGCACATCACACCTATTATGCACACAAAACTTTAATAACAACATGTATACAAACACGCGACGTACCATTCACAAGAGCACAAGCAACACCAGCAAACTGTAAACTCATATAATAATCCAATTGAACTGCAACATCGGGAGACTTCTCTCTTCCAGTACTTCCACTGGAACTCGAAAAGCTCGAGAAGTTACTCGTCGAGATGATTCCACCATATTTATTGTTTAAATTTCCATACTTATTAGCAACATTATTAATGATGCTATTCCTTTCTCGCTTTGCAACTCTATTCAAGAGACGCAACATACTCAAGGTAGAAAGGTTTCAGGCCCTTGATTATGCAATAATAATGAGCTCGCTATTGAAGAGGGAGAAGTGATAAAGATTAAAGATCTGCCACTGCACATATTGACACGTACTATTATGGGGACCACCATTATGTAATCCGTTTCTTGCAGAATAGTTTTTAGGTTATTGTCTGTTGTGGCGATTGCCGACCGTGGGGATCGAAAAGATCAGAGGAGCATTGAATTAGAGGTCGGCGGAGATGTGCATTATATGACTTTGGTGAGATACGACTTTCTATATTTTCTGAGTCCCAGCTGAAGACGAAGAGAAGATCAAAGTGAAAGTGAAAGTCAAAGACAAAAGAGTGAGTTGATAATAGAGACGAGAGAGCAAGGCCAAGACGAGAAGAGAGAGCACAAAGATCTTTGAAATCATGTATGGAATGAATGAAAACCAAAATGTGTTTATGGAAGGAAAGGTAAGTGCCTACTTTGTAGATAAGATCTGTTTAATTTAAAAAACTCACTAGCACAAATACACAAAAATAAACATATCTTGCTTCTTTTAGAGAACAACATCGCGAGTAACAAATGAGCCAGGAGGAAAGTCAAGTGTATGCCTCGGTTGGGATTCACCAAAGAGTACGTAGATGACACATTTGCTTTTGATAATGCATCGCTTCATAATACATTGACTTTACTTTTAACTCATGTACTCTACTCCACTTCACAGACAATAAAGAGCCCAAGAAGGAGAAGGAAAATGTGATGCAAATCGTAGGGTCAGCGGCGGCCACATCATCAGCTGCTGCTTCGTCCACAGCAACTAAGCCAATGAGTGATATTGAAAAGAAACAAGAATCTTGGGGTGTCATCGATAAGGGTGTTTCAAGCAATATCTATGCAAATGGCTCATCTCAGAATACAGGGAATGTAATTACAGACAGGCCAAGCTCACGTGTCACACAACCTCCCGGCGGAAAGAGCTCTATTTCATTTTGTTGAGGCAGGGACAGATATTATGAGGGTAAGCTTAGGGTGAATGAACATCAAATCAAGATAGAAGACTAATACTAACACACAAAACATACCTAAAAAACGATCAAGTCTTGTGACAAGCCCTACACTCAGTATTATCACATCCAGGCTGCGACGTGAAGCAATCGATTCGATCATTGTCTTCCAGCGCTAACTGATCTGGTGTATCGTCGGGGGTGACTCTTTCACCATCTAGCAGGAAACGAAGACAGTCCAAAGATTCTAAGAAGCCCATTTGTTTAGCATATGCCTGGAATAACTTGCCTAGCTTCGTTCCTCTAGTGATTTTGAAACCTATTTCTTTCCCACATTGGTGTTGAACTCTAATTGTGATTGCACTGTTGAGATAAGTTTCTTCACTAGCATACACATTGATTTGATTATTATCACGTAAATGTTTTATATTGATTGGCATGTCATTAGCAGATACTCTTCCCACTCCACTTACTGTGAATATACATCCATTAGCATAAGTATCAAATAATTCTTGCATTGTGGAAGTCATTTTACTCATGATGCAAGTTGTTTGATTTCCATTTTCATCAATTACATTTACTCTAAATTGATTGTTCTCGTATACATTAATGAATTGATGTTTCCAACTCCAATGATTCCAACTCCATCCCATTGTGAGTGGTGTGTCAGTAGGCAAGATCCTACCTCCGTGGAAAGAATCTTCAGCAAATACAAGATCTGAAGCACGAACTTCTTTCCGCTGAGCATACGCATCAAACAACTCCTGCATGCTTGAGTTCTCATTAATCGTTAGTTGCTCTTCATCCCCATTTTTATTAGTAACTGTTACTCTGAAGATATTTCCTTCTTGATTTCGATGTGATCCGGTTGAACTTGTATCTACTCTCCAAATCTCTTTATCATACTTGTTTGCAAACCTCTCCTCGAGTGCCTTCCGTGTTTCTGAATCTCTTTTTGCCTTCTTCTGCAAATCCAATGCTCCATCTGGATTATGACCCACGACATGGCCACAAAGTAACATCATATCATGAGTATAATTTACTACGTCCAATATATGTTGATGCCACATTTGATCAACTAGATAACTGGGAGATAATATAGTTGCATTCCAATCCTTGTGTTCTTTTTTAAGTGTTAAGAATTGACGATACGCTGTGAGAACTTTCCGTGTCTTTTCGAGAGACCAATTGTATACCCTCATACACCGTTTAACTAAAGCCGTTGCTCCTTGTGTAGTAGAGTTCTCTTCGTCGTCGCTATGCATATCTACCATCCACCATGTCTTACTACTAAAATCATTTGCACGTGCACTAATTAGAATTTTGTTTGAGTTCTCACTGCTTACAACTGAAGTATCATCCTTATCAACAGCATCACCTGAGTTGTTTTTACTTCTTTTAGACGATGTAGGTTCAGCAGCGTTGGTAGGGGCCTTGGATTTCATTGCTGCATTTCGGGTATTATCTTCTGCCATGACCCTAGAGTTTGTATTTATCGTAGATTATATCTATTTCAACTTTGATTTGATTGATATACGTCGGTCAATTCTATGCAATTATAAATAATGATGGTGGCAACAAGTGTGAGTATAGACTGACTTTTCAACGTTAAAGCCCGAGGAGTGAGCACATGCCATAGAGGTACTACCACATGAGATATGATGATATAATGTCGCAAAAGTATACAATGTTGGCCGCTCGCTGACAAAGGCGGCAATAACTTAGAAACAAAAAACACCACACAATAATACGACTATCCACCGGTTGCAAAGAGAATACTCACCTCTATTGTCAGGTATGAATCTATTCACAACAGTAACTCAACAACATCCTACAATAGGTCCTTGCTAAGAGCCGAAAAAGTTCGACAAGGATACCACCCAATGACATGCAAAATAGAGCTTATCCGTGTGTCTTAGAGCATTGTAAACAACAACGATAATCCAGCTGAGGTACTTCTTAAGACATCAATCACTTAACTTACTATACTACTGTTCATTTTACTAATCTAATCAATCGGACCACTAGACTCAACAACCGCGCTGGGTCAAGATAGCATCAATTTGATCCTCGTCTTCCAAATCTAAACTTGACGGTGTTTCACATTCATGGATTCTTTCGCCATCCAGCAAGAAAAAAAGAGAGGTCAATTCTATTCCCTTTCGTTGTGCAAATAGATTGAATACCTTGCCTAGTTTGGTTCCTCTCTTGATCCTGAACATTGTTTCTTCCCCCCTTTGGTCCTTGATTCTAATTGTGATAGCCTCATTAAGATTAGGTTGATATTTGCCCTTGCTGTCAACAATGACATTCCACACTTCTTTATCATACTTCTTTGCAAACCTCTTTTCAAGTGCGATTTGTGTTGCTTTATCCCTCTCAGCCTTCTTCCGCAAATTCAATGCACCATCTGGATTATGACCAACAAAGTGTCCACATAGTAGCATCATATCATGAGTATAATTTACTGCATCCAATATATGTTGATGCCACATTTGATCCACTAAGTAACTGGGGGATAGGAAATGATTTGCGTTCTCTGAACTCAGTTCCTAGTTTGGTGTTTACTCAAAAACAGAAGGAAAGTATTTATAACTTATTGGACTCGTTCTCGGGAGCATTTGAT
>Ga0214477_100078_pt1 | contig 60319 bp, 57 predicted proteins | sample M1_20Mar14CPVII9_FD_165058 | JGI IMG/M metagenome (GOLD analysis project Ga0214477, IMG submission 165058) | Marine eukaryotic communities from Monterey Bay, California, United States - M1_20Mar14CPVII9sort6BwellC16 | ecosystem: Environmental > Aquatic > Marine > Unclassified | place: USA...
TAGATTGTTGATAACTTCTTCAGTACTTGCATCTAACTGTGATACCATGGAGTCTTCTATCCATCCATAGAACTCTCTCATCATACTTAGGGAACAGGGTATGGGGAAAGAAGACACTGTTAGTGGAATGTAAAAAGCTCATATCATGTGCACAAAACACAACAGATTGTCGAACCCTAACCACCCGATTATATACATAAAACTCAAATCATATGCACACAAAAATGAACACAAGATATGCCCAAAAGTATAGTATATCCACACCAAGGGCGTTATCATCCGGTCGTACTGTCGTAACCATCCTCCTTAGAATGACCTTCAATCCCAACCCTCAACTATCACTCGGCTCTGGCCATATAGGAAAGTTTTATCAAGAAGATACGGCCGTAGCTCAATTCCCAATACTCATACTCTCATCAACACTTACCTTTAAGCAAGAGGATACGGGGAAAGAGAAGACTTGTTAGTGGACTGCAAAGTGCTCATATCATGTGCACAAAACAATCACAGATAGTGGATACACACAAAACTCATAACAAACAACACCAAAACACTGAATCCTTGAGTCTATAGATTTCCTCTGAACATATACATCAGATCATTCTTATCCATCATCATAAAACTCTGCCCACGGCCGCCAACTGCCGAGGAATATCATTACTAATACCTTCCCAATACTCATACACGCATCGAGACTCACCTTTATTAAGGAAGAGGATATGGGGGTAGAGAAAAGATTGTTAGTAAAGTGAGAAGAACTCATATCACGTGCACAAAACAAGAAAAGAATCCACTAACATCCATCACAGAACTCATATCAAACTGTCCCCGAATCACCCGAGTATGACTCATACATATGGACCGAAAATGCACAAGATATAGTTCCACCTCGTCCCTTGAGGGATATCTCATTCCCCGGCACCCTCAATATTCACCCTCTTGCAAAAGGCAGGCAAAGAGATGAACTGATACATATATGCATGATCATATCATATGAATAAACAAATTAATCCTTGCCTCGACTTCTTGTCAGGATGCGTTCATATGATATGTTCAAATCATATAACTAGTTGACAAATATCGATACCATCATTATAACTGAATCTAATACGGCCGTGGACACGTCAAACCCCCAATTCTCCTGGCACATATGATTCTTACCTTTGTTCATACTCTCGTGAGGCATTTACGCCTATCAAATCATAATCTCGTTTATCCCCTGGCCCATCACTGCTACTACTTCCAAGACCAATATCATTATCAAATGATGAACCCAATTCATCAATAACAACCCGTAGAACACTACCACTACTTTTTGTTTTATTTAAATATCTAATCCGCTCGCTACTAACCTCTCCCAATGCAACACTACCATCACTACTCCTTCTTCTCCCCTGTTGTTGACCAAGTATAGATAGTCCATATAAACTTTGGAATGAATTAACATCTACATCCTCAAAGTTAATTCTAGTATGTCCCATACGACAAGTCTCTCTTAAATGTGACATGTATACTAACATACTTATTGATAGGTAATGTTGTCCTTCTGTTAATATATCAATTTGTTGTTGCTCGTTGTTGTTTTTGGTGGCTAAGGGTAGTTGAGATATGGTTTGTGGTGTTGTATCAGATGCTGCTACTCGGGTAGGATCTAATCCCTGTTGTTTTTGCTGCTGTTGCTGCTTACGTTGTTCATTCATATCCTCTCGATCTCTTTGTTTCTGTTTCAATATTGATAATTTCCTATCCCAACTATCCACAACATTACTACTAGTATCCCTCAACATCATATCATTACCATCTAAAGTACTACTACTACGCTCTGATATATCTAAGTTGATACTACTCGAATGCTCACTCCTTAAACCAACATTGTTCAAGCTACTAGAGCTACCCCGTCTCTTAGGCGTGGCTGCAGTATTATTGTTATTTGCAGCTGCTAACATTTTATAATTGTTACTAATATGTATATAGCGGATGGTTCTATATCGCTATCGCTATTGATTGGATCATACTCTATTATATTGTAATATCGAATCTCTCTCTTTATCAACATAAGTTGATATATAGAACCCTTTCGTATCCTAACCTTAAACTGTCTTTTATATTCACTCTTTCTGTAACTGTTTCTAATGAATATCTACTGCTTCTATTTTGTGTCGTTATATAGTGAGATGAGTAATAGTATGGGGAGAGGGGAGAAGGTGAGCTAATAGTATATGACAATTTTTGTGTTATTTGGGGGATTAGTTCGATATGAAGTATCTCGTGTGTTCATAGGACATAGCAGTAAAAAAAGAAATATATACTACGTGTATTATCACCCTATTAGATGAGAGTGTGGGGGTATATCTATTGCAACATGGCGGCGCTAATCTCTACCACCAATCGCGTCATTATTAGAGCAAATAAATGACAAAAATACCGTCTTTTATTCGTCTTTAGTTAGCTTATACTGCCTTACTGCCGAAGAACTGCCAGCTCTACAGTCGAGACCATCAGACGATACTATATGAACACCTCGGATGTATGGAGATTTACAACTTAGATATCGACATATGTACCCATGCCTTACCTATTGCAATTCTTCTTCTACACACTGACACATAATATATCTACGATAACTCACGCTATACTAAACCACCACACATACTGGAATAATGAGGAAGAGGATGGTGTCAAAATCTCTTGGTAATACTCCTGGCATTAAACATACGACAAGATATCTAATCCTCTTCTTTATTTGTATGAGCTACAGTAGGAACTCGTTTAAGATGATGGATCTATTCTCTTCCTATACAAATGAATACTACAAGTCCTATCATATGAATGATATCGATGGTATACAATCATCACCTCCAGCGCTTCTTCCACCAAACACGTCCTTCACTCCTCACATACAAACACTCGTAGATTATTACAAATCGAATTATGAATATTGTCAAAGTCAAGATGTTACTGCCATGAAAGGGTATGGTATCCAGATTACTGTTCCTCCTCCATCAATATCAACAGACAATAATCATCAACAAATAGTGATGAATGAGATTAATCGGGGGTCAACAAAGATAAGGCTTAAGAAGTGGTTACTTCAATCTGTACTTCCTCGTCGTGGTAATATACTACCTCCAGGTGACATAACTATAGCATTTAGTGTGGCCGATAGAGCTAATAATGAAACAAAGAAGACGAAAAAGCAGCGAATCAATAATAAATGTCAATTCTCAAGCTCGGCACATAAAGGACAAAACTCTGTATACAACTTTCAAGATATGTACAATTCAGTTAATAATGTTACATATCCAAAAGCATTACCATGGAAGATACGAGACCCCATTCCAGTCTTTAGAGGGTCCTATTGGGGTGTGCCTTTAAGCACTAACAACAAACATCTGAAGGAGATGATAACTGATGATATGGACTACGAGCAGTTCAACAAGAGTATACTCAAAGCCGGAGAAATGACAGCAACCATCATAAAGGAAAACTGCGAGGGATGGTACCAATACAATCGTGAGACAATAGCTCCAATACTTGATGAGAAGAACAAACTATTACACAAATATAGGAGCCTAGTTGGAAATAACGAGCCGGAGGAAATGATCTCCAAAGTCAAAAAAGAACTCAACCTCAAGAACAAACACGCCAAAGAAGCGATCTCCTTAGCCAAAGCAAGATGGTACAATAAACTATCCACCAAGATACATGACATGAACATGAATCCGAAAGTAGCTTGGGAGTACATTCGCATATTGACTGGAGGAGAGACTGCACATCATAAAAAGACACAAAATATGGCGATGAGAATGGAAAATGGTAAACTGGCCAAAGATCACAAGGACAATATGAAGGTAATGTATCCACACTTCCAACGAGTGTTCAATAACCATAGACCAGTCGACTCTACAATTTTACAACTTGTTAAACAACGGCCCGTTCTTGGGGATATCAACCTTCCTATCAATTGGGACGAGTTCAATAGAGCAGTTAACAAATTGAAGAATGACAAAGCGCCTGGACTTAATGGTATACCTCCAGAAGCATACAAGGCTATGGATGGCGAATGCAGGACTCAAGTGTTCAAGCAAGTATGCGACTTCTTTGATGGCAAGGAAGACTACAATGGATGGCACAAGAGCCAATGCATACCCGTACCGAAGAGTGGAGATCTTTCAAATCCTAACAAATGGAGAGGAGTTATGCTCATGGACGTATGCTCGAAGATCTTTAGTATCATCATGACTGAACGTGCCTTTAAACTGCTTAAAGAACACGGCACAGCGTTTCAATTTGGAGGCACTCCAGAGCTTGGCTGCAGAGACGGGTTATTTACCATTAAGACATTGCTGAATATGCGGAAGAACCATAACATGTCCTCCTTTGTGGCGTTTGTTGACCTAGTAAAGGCATACGACACGGCAAATCATGACCTCTTGCTTCGCATTTTAGAAAGATATGGAGCCCCTCCTCGGTTTGTAGATGCCATAAGCAGGATGTACAAGGATCTAGTTGTGGTTCTCAAGATAGAAAAGAGTGTAGAGGAGATATTACAAGAAGTAGGAGTACGACAAGGTGACAATATGGCACCTGTACTCTTTCTATTCCTTATGTCCGCGTTTGCTGAAACTTTAGAAGAAGAGTGGAAGAGGCATGAAATAGAAGTCGTTACAGTCGGAACTACATCCAGTGTTGATCTTGAGGAAGGAAAAGGTGTAATCAAGAGCCATGCGCCCGACCAATATAAGTCCAAACATCTCACTGCCTTTGAGATCATACAATGTCTTTACGTGGATGATGGCGCCTTCATCTTCTCGAGTAGATCAGAAATGAGCAAGGGACTCGAACTTGTTTACCAGCACTTTGCAAGATTTGGATTGGAAATGCACATCGGCAGAGATGGAGTTGACTCAAAGACAGAATGTGTCTTCTTTCCAGCCCCCAACTTCTTTAGAGATCATCATAACAATGCGGCGTTGGAGGACTTGTCGCCCCAAGACACTTTGTCGGTTCCTGTAGCTGATGACTCTGCTGAGGACAACGACGATATGTATGCCCTCACGGATGCAGAGAGGAAGAAGGAGGAGTCTGAAAAGGCAAGGATTGCAAGAGAAGACAAGATATACGATGACCTAGAAGAAACTCAAGACTTGGCAGTTGCGGATGGCTTCGTATCCTTCACAAGACACTTCAAGTACCTTGGATCATACATCTCTTACAACTTACGAGACGACTATGACATAGAGTCACGCATTGCAGCGGCTAGTCAATCAATGGGTGCATTAAAGAATGTATGGAACAATCCGCACATGGAGATCTACAGCAAGTACCTTCTCTTCAGAGCCATTCCCATGAACCTCCTACTATGGGGATGCGAAACGTGGTCATTAAGACAAGTGCTACTCAACAAGCTCGAAGTATTCCTACACAGGAGTATCAGGAGAATATTGGGTGTGCCAATGTCTCAAGTGAAGGAGGAGAGGATTAGAAACATACATATGCGTCAAAAGTTCTACGACATCCCTCGTGCAAGGAATATGATTGCAGCTCGGCAAATGGACTTCGTCGGCAAAATGGTCCGAGGACCCGACCGTCCAACCAAGAGCATGCTAACTGCATGTTGCCCCAACACTCGTCTACCACAACGTCCACAGTTTCACAACAAAGACGCCCTTGTCAAGAACTTAAAGTTGTTATTTGGTCAAGTCCATGACGTCACGATTGATGATCAAGGCAGCATGAAAGATTGGATTAATGAAGTTATGTGCGAAGAATATTGGAACGGATTAGTTAGATGCCTACTGGATAAAAGTGCTGAACTACCAGAACGACCTGCAACATGGACAAGGAGGAGGAGAAGTCCGAGAAATCATGAGAACAGTGATTATCAACATCCATTTAATGATGATACTTCGCAAGACGACTCATCAAATCAACATGATGACAGGCCTCCATCACCGCCTCGAAGAAGCAGAGTACCACCTCGTCGTCGAAGGGAGGAGGAGAGACAACAACAGGAACGTCCGTATGATCCTGAGATGGTGGGTAGAAGTATGTATGATTCGTTTAAAGTACTGGGGCTTGGACTAGGAGCATCTGAGGCTGAGGTTAAACAGAAGTATAGAGAATTATCTCGGCTATATCATCCAGACAAGCATGATACCGCCAAGACAGGAATGACGGATGAAGAAGCTGAAGAGTTCTGCAAGTTGATCAACAACGCTTATTCACACCTAAGGGAGATAGTATAAGCCGAGGAGAGCCGAGTGCATGCCTTTAACTTTTCCTTCTCTCCTTTCTCTTCTGAGGTATCTTTAAGAAACGTCAACCAACGACTTTTTTCGCCCATCTTAACATCAAAACAACTAACACCACCATAATTTCACAATCAAACACAAATGATCATCAATCTCAACAGTAGTACACTATTCAACGTCATCGAATTATTACACCCCAAGGACATCGCAGCATTATCAGCCACCTGCCGCCAATTTCGAGAAGAACTTAGAACCGACCGAGAGGAATACGAAGAATACAAATTGACAAACAAGTTACGTTGGTATGAATCTTGGCAATACATTGCAATCAGAATTGAACGCTTGCACTATGAAGACAAACAGAAACCCTTCGTACCGCCACGAGACCGCACCGGCTGCACATTCGAAACCGAATGCTGTAACTTCTGTAATGCCGAATGCAATGATGAAGGACAATGGATTAGCTTCGGCTGGACCAAGCGATGATGTCTACAAAATAAAAACTAAACGAGTAGTATTCAATAATATCACCAATGTTACAACATCCAATCAAATAACCCTCCCGAGAGAAGTAGTTGACAGAAAGTATCGCAACAACATTAAATTACTCAAAAACTCAAAATTGCAACAAACTCTATCGACATGAATTGTATTACTTGTACTCGGCGGCTGGTCCAAGTGCGGTTTAGGATTCACCAACGTCACCGAATACATTACCTCTAGTCACAGCTCAGATGGAAACATTGGCTCTGATGGATTTCTCATAGCTTTTTTAGATGGGAAAACTGGAAAGATAGTACAGACTGATATCACTTTCCTAGAAGGACGTCGGTCAACAATTGGTGATGAACTCCATCCAGTAGGCAGTGAGGAGTTTGATACCAGGAGTGGCACAAACTCGTCATTATCCAACACCGATTATGCTCTCGTCTTCTCAAAATGTCTAGGGTACGGTGGGGATGCTCTCAAACAAAGCAACAAGCACTTTGTACGCGCCATACATCAAGATACCTACGATGTATCAGCACTACTTCTACTTATTAGTGTCGCTGACCCCACGGCAGAAAGCAAACTATATCGTCGTCTAACAAGATATGCGTTACTACTATCAACCCATGCAACCTGTCCCCAAGTACTACAACAAGGATACAGCCCCGAGACACTAGAGTTCATCAAGAGCATTGGTATTGACAAAGTCTCCCGCTTCCTCACATTCAGGACACGTACCGTCATTGGAGTCATTTATGGGATGTGGAAACTTGATGCAGTAACAGAAGAGTTCTGCAAGGCCCTCCCTCCTCTAATGAGAGACCATTTGTTAGCCATCCGAGATGGAGAACATGTGACTGCGATACGTGAGGCTGCCTGCCCAGATACAAACTGGATGCGCATAATGGTTGAAAACCTGGCAGACTGCACACCCAACTACGCAAGCGACTTCGAATCACAACTCAGCATCTTCAAACACTACATTGCAAAGTGGTGTCGTGTATTCCTCGGCAACTACGCGAGGCAAGGAGAAGTTGTCGAAGCCAAACGTGAGATCCTCAAGGCGTTTGGATGTGATAGAGACTGGATGAAACACCGATACATGATGTATGGACATGATATTGACAAGGGATTCGATGTCTAATCTTCTCGCCCCCCCCCCACCACCACCCAAGTTAGTTATTAGATGGACAAGTCTTTTTATGTTATATGTGAACAATCAAAGTGGAATCATGAAAAATGAAATTTTAAATATGTGATAGCAAATAGGAAAATATAGCAAGTACAGTAACAGATCACCGCCGGAAACACTACAAAGATGAACTGCAAATGATTACATTAACAGTTCATTAGTGGAGCCGGACCCTCACGGGAAATCTGTAATCCAATGACACCTAGTCAACCTAGGCCTAGAAAGTTAATAAACTAAGGATGAAAACTGAACTGAACTGAACTGAAGTTGAATAAACTTGCTACAATGGAACTACAACAACTTATGAATAATGACGGATATGACAAATCAGCTGCACATGATATAGTTAAGGAAACATACTTTCATCGTTTGTTAAATAATGAAGATCAGGTATATGGTCGTAACAATTCACGATATCAACGTCTTAATTTGGTATACACTTCTATACAATATCCGACATTAGGTAAGTAGAACTTAATTGTGCACAATGGTCACAGACCACCCGGTGATTTGGGCGTTGTTCTGATTGTGAAACCAATTGATGAATGTATACTCACGTGGCTGTGGATTGAGATGAATTGTGCATATGATATGGTTTTGCACTTTCACTAACAAATGCTAACCCACCCTACCTTCCTCTCTTCTTGGATATGATTGTGACCATTTGTGGAATTGACTTCCGATTCCCTTAGTCAATGCACGATTCATACACAGCAATAGCAAGGTTTGGTCACATAACGCTACTAATGGTCTGGATCGGGTGTTACCCTTTGATCCATTACCAGAAGATGTTTACTACACGAATTATCAAACACATATAGGTAAGTATAGACTGAGCCGTGAAATTCACATGCTCGTATCTTCCAACTCTCCTCATATGTCACTTGTCCCCATTCTAAAGTCTTGGGTGGTTTTGGAGCGGCCTTTAGGTAAGTTTATACCAGGCATATGGCCTAGATATATCATGATATGTATCTTTGTTGCTATATATTCGTGCCTTAAAATCGCATGTTCGTATCTTCTCTCCTCATACACAGACTTGGAAGGATACTATCTCAGGGTATAGCTGTTGTACTGCAAGAGTATCCTTACGAAGAATGGTTCACTCATCTCATGGAACCATACGTCCATTATATTCCATTGACGCAGAACCTATCTAATCTTCATAAAACTTTACATTGGATACAAGATAATCCAAAGAAGGTACATGAAATTGCCATGAATGGCAAGCTGTTCTATGACGAGTATCTAGCCCCGGATCGAATGAATGACTTCTATTATGAGTTGATATTTAGATTACTTCTATGCAGTGGTTGAGGAAATATGTAAGGATCGAATTTTGTTAGAATAACTCTTAGAGATTAGAATTGTACTATATACCATTTAACTAGCACCTCTTGACCCGCCGAACTCCTACTCTCCTAGAGCGATACTATGATGTAAAGATTGGCACATTCTCTACCGTTTCATCACAACGTTTTTTATAGGTCTCAACAAACCGATCGTTCCTCATGTTCCACATAGCTCGTCCGCCGCAACCTGTAGTCTTTGGTTTGTATCTGTCTTGCCATTCAGATTGATACTCTCCTTCTCTGTTCAGAATGAGGTCTTGTATATCTGTTTCAAACTCCTCGTCTGTTATTGGATTTGATACATTCCCAAACATATCGGGGGAGTAGTTAGCTATTGGAGTGTATATTTCTTGGAAATGATTCATCTGTCGAACCATGCCTTGCTTCAGAACGTCAGATTCAATATACTTTTCAGTATGAAATACTTGCCAGAAATGCACCGGAGGAGAAGCCGATGATGATGAGTGGAATGCTCTATCTATACAACCGAGGATATCAAATTCACTAGCACCTAATTGCATGTATGAAAACTCATGTCTGCAAAAGAGTAACTCATGCTTGAATCTGCTATTAGCCCAACTAGTCGCTTCTCTATTCGTCATGGCAACTATTGGACTTGATGCACGATACCTCTTAGACAATCCCAATATTTGTTCTGACAAATATGGATATGGCGTGTCAAACAGCCCAACAATACCACTCTGTATCAACTTCTTTAGGTGATGAAGTACATCATCTTTCCAATCACCAAGGGATGTACTGCATAACTCTGTTTCGGTAGATGTTTCATTATTCTTGGTGGTCAACAATATAGCCGCAGCACCTTCTTCTTCTCCTTGTTGGACATGTATCTTCCCCATTTCATGATACTTACAACATCTTCTTGCAATTTCATACAATCGCATAATATGAAGATGAGATTGTAATCCTTGTACTACATCATCATCTACACCATGTATACCTTTATCTTGTGATACACAGTATGCTAAATGATGAACGGATGGAAACCCCTTTCTGCATGCAGCATGATTCAAGGTCTTAGTACCACTACTCCCAGGACTTAGATGAAAGAAGAGTGGTGCCGAGGATATATGATCTTCACCGCTGGATACTACTACAGCCCTGGCTGAATCGGTCAGCTGCTCCTGCCCTTCTTCTTCTTCTTCTTCTTCTTCTTCTTCTTGAGTTATTGACGTATCTACATCTACTAAGGCATTGATTGAATACCTCTCCACTGCATATTGGTATAACTCAATATCCAATTGATTCCTCTCATTGAATAATAATCTCATCTCATCCGATTTACTTCGTATTTCATTATACCGTTCATTTTTCTTCAAGTAGTTATTACTCTCCTTGGGCATCTTCTTCTTCTTCTCGACAGATTGATTATTAATACCAGCATGACCAAAATGATTCCATATCTTATTAATATTAACTTGTTCACCATCCTCAAGTATAAGGACAGTATCAAATGTATCCAATACTTTCTTGGCAATATCTAAATGATCTCGTGTTAATTGTTTGTTGTCTTCTTTATCATCGACTACCCGATCTGATATACCATTTAACATACGGACATAATAATTATCATCTAATATACCTGGCCATAACGTATATCGATTATTATGAAAAACACCCGTATGATTTACCATCCAATTTTGTAATGTATTATCTCCTTCACATGTTATATTCTTATTATGACATTTCATCCATAATTCTCTTTCATATGTTGATTTATATCGATTCCAGGGATTACGTAACTGTGTTAGTTTGTACACCACATCATTGTTATCTAGTTGTTGTGATACTTGAGGTAATAAGTAATTATATTCAAGATTTAACATATCAATACCATTCGAATAGTACTCATTCCAAAAGTTTGGATTTGATAATGTGACATCCTGTAGTACTGCATTCATAGATGATAGTTTTAACATATTCCAATCTTGTTTAGCTGAGTATAATAATCCATTATTGTAATGTTGTATAGTACGTTTTTGTAACTTTTTATTGGTTATTTTGGATATTATGCCATTGGAATTTAGATACGATATAATGGATGTTCCGCCTGCTTTATGAAAATGTAGAAATAATGTTAATTTGTCACAAACTCTTTGTTTTGTTGTCTTCTTCTTGCATATGTATTGTTGTTGTTGTTGTTGTTGTTGTTGTTGTTGTATCTTTGCTGAGTAATCTACTGATGGCTGTTGTAGCAGTTGTTGTTGTTGTTGTTGTTGTTGAGGTGCGGCTATAGTAGTACGAGTAGTTAGATGATCATTGTATTGTAAAGCTATTCTCCAAGTCGTTGTACTACGATATACCGATAATATACTCATAAGAAGAATTAAAAAGAATAAAAGAGCCAAACTATTGTTGTTTTTACCAAATATGCTGCTGCCACCGCAATTCTTTTGATAGTCGTTGTGAGTAACTCCTCCTCGGCCTCGACCTCGAGGTTTGGACAATCCAACGAGTTTCATTATAATTATATATATTGTTTTGTTTTAGTTTATTAACAATAGATAAGCTCTAGAGGCAAAGTTTATATTACTGGAGAGAGAGATTTTTATATCATACTGTATATTGTTAACTACACCGTGATAATATATCTTTAGGCAGTTTGGCCGTAGTGAGGGATGTTGATAACTGCCATCTAGATACTTACAGTAGATGGCACCCCGGTATCCTTTTTCCCTAGCCGGCCTATGAAGCAATTGCCTATCGCCTATCGCCACTAATCTACGTGATCTTATGGTTGCAGCGCCACTATATATACTCTCCTGAGTACTATGTAGATTTAGGCCCACAGCAAGTAACCTGAGAATAGGTCTAGCAGAGTAAATAATCCATCATGACTGCTGGATTGAGAAAGAGACAAAAGAAGTCGATATCAGCAACAACTGCTACTTATACACTTATTTTCTTAGTCTTTTTATGTATATTGAGATTGAATATTAGTAGATACTACTGGGAGTTGTATAAACTTGGTCTGAATGATGATCCGGAGCAAAACGTAGTACTACCCATCAACAACATTCAAAGACAAGATGCATTAAACATTAGATATATATTTGGTCATAGCACCGGACATAGTGGAACAACAACACTTCACTCAGTATTATCCAATACAAATGGTTGCCCGTGGGATAATAATTCTACAGTAGTATTATCAAAAGTTGAACGGATTGCACCCGGTGAAAAGAAATGGAGTCATGATTCATCTTGTAATCATACGAATAACAATCTTATACCATTCTTTCATTCTTTGATTCAAGAAGAAGTAGCAGCGGCAGTAGTTGGTAGTGGTAGTGATAATAGCAACAACATAAAAGATGCAATGTATATTGATATCGGTCATTGGCATAATCGAGGGAGGGCAATTGAATGTTTGGCAAAAAGTTTAAGTGACCAAGCTACATTCATCCATATACGACGCAATCGATACAGTATTGCATCTAGTTTTACACATCTCAAAGAAACACCATGTATGATCGATAATGGCGGTATGAAACATCCGGGTGTGGCCGTTTGTCCTCGATCGGGAGAACGAGCTGGTCCAGTGAACCTGCCCTTGGACGATTCGATTTGGGATTCATTTACACCATTTCAACGCTTTCTATGGTATGCAGATGAAATGGAACATCGATGGTATACTCTAAAACAAATGTTTGATAATAATAATGGAAGTAGTTATAATTCACCTACATTTTATGAAATAGAGTGGCGAAATGGAGTAGAATTTGAAGAGGGTGCTCAATATCTTCGACGGAAACTTGGTTGTTTGGAACAAGATACAATAGTCGTCGATAATAAGAGAAAACATGTTAAACATGTTACACAAAGTTTGAACTGTTCAAGTATGATAGAGCAAGACTTACAATATCAACAGCTAATGAATTATACGGATGAAATATCAAAATTGTTATTTCGATCGTCACCGTTTGGGGATATAAATGAATGCTTTGAAAGTAGAGATGATCTTGTCACGATTATACACAAATTCTCTAATATCTATGGATCGAAGATAGGATTGGAGTGGTTCTAGTAGTGTACGGCAGTAGCGTGGGAGAAGTAAGAGTAAAAAAAGATCTAGGATGTAGGATACCGCTTCAACTATTTCTTACTTTGCAAAAATGACAGTGGCCCTCCTCTATTGCCAATGTCTCGTTGTTCTAGCTGGTGGCTCAATAGCCACCTTATTATCATCAATGAAGAGAGATGTATTTTAATAACTCGGCCTTCCATAGTTGTTGTTTGTGATACTTGTCACGTATCGATATTTATATCTCAAAGCATGGGATTTATATTATATATCTTAGTCATTGTGGAGGGAGTGATTTAAAACTAAAATTTTGAGTTGCTTCGTTCTCAGCCAAGGAGGCACCAAATTTAGTAGAATCTTTTAGACGACACATCCAAATCCGGAGCCCCGTCGAGGGCTGTCATTGAAATAAAAGAATAAAGACAATTGATTGCTGAATAGATGATTAGGTTCATTTCTGAAGCATCAATCTCAAGTCCAAAAAAGAGGCTTGAGGCCCGCCCATAATTTTGGATCCCACAGAGGCGGGTTGTCTAGAGGAGGAAGGATAGCCTTTGAGGTGTGCTGCAAAGATGAAGAACCTATTTGGCATACATTCATTCTGTCAGGGTATAGAGTGGAGGTATGAGCTGGGTATCAAACGATGACAGATTCGACTTCAGTCTTATTTCAACTTCTAGAGTTTGCCTGTTTGGCATGCAATTCTCTGCGAGTACACATGATATGTGCATAAATGTGGAGTGTTAGCATGAGCCGGGAGATCAATAATGATCTACTCTAAAGAGCCCAACACATTATGGAGGAGAACAAGGAGTATATGTGTCGGTGTAGATGTTATGAAGTAGTGAAAGTGGAAGATAAAGCCTCGTGAAACTACGACAGTTTGATTGTCTTGTTGCCGCAATCAAGTTGGTTCTTTTGTATAACTTTCCCAACAAGGAGCGGTGAGGGATTCCGGAGATATACGATACAGGCGAAGAACGAACCCGTGCCTAAGATGGCCAGAATCTTGGGGTTGGTCTCTCGAAGTACTACTAATAACCTGACTGAAATAGTACAAGGCTGAAAGAGATAGGAGAAGTAGATAGAGAGCTTTGGTACGCTGAATCTCTCTTGTAATTGGAAAACTACTCTCGAAGCACACCCACTATATCCGTACCAACTCATCTAACATCTTATGAGTTGGCTCGAGTCACTGAGCCTCGCTCATACTAAGGAACAAGTCAATCATATACGAGATAGAAGGCAGCGAGATAGGCGTCTAGAGGTAGATATAAAAGTCCTTAAGCTAGTTAATTCAATTCAATTCAATTCAATCTTAGTCATTGTAGCAGTTTCTTTATTATCTATCATTACTGCTGTTAGTTGCAATTTAGTAACTGCAAACAATACAAACAACTATAATGACAACAAGAGCAGAAGCAATCGAATAGATGAACAACAACGACGACATCTAACAAATATCAACAATGATGGAGACAATCTAACTCCATTTATAGTCGGGGGTACCGAAATAACTAAAGGTGATTATCCATATCTTGTATCAATTGGTAAATCAGGACGTAGGGGTGGTCATGGTACGTAGTTGTGTTGTGAGCTAATGTGTTGTTGTATGGTTGTTGATATGTATGTATAGCTCATATTTAATAACTCTCTCTCTCGTATATAAATATAGCATGCGGCGGATCGAAGATACATGATCGGATTGTACTAACTGCTGCTCGTAAGTTCATATTGTGTTTATAGTCTCTACAGATATATCTTACTATGCTTTCAATCATAACAATCGAACTAACGTATGGGCATTGCAATCTAACTCATATCAAATTATAGATTGCTTTACAAGCGGAGATCAATTCGATGGCCAACTAGATTATGTTGATTTTAATAGATACAATATCAACGATGATACTGAAGATTATATACGACGATATATCAGTCCAATAGAAGGTGAACCAGGTCACTCTAGTACGATCTGTTCCGGAGCGGTACCCTCAAAAAATTGTACAATCTGCTTTAGAAAATTTGCAAGGTAATAAGATACCTATTTCTTTCTAGAATACCTTTCTGAGTTGAAGTGGTGGTATTTGCTATCGACCATAACTCATTAAATATGATATATATGACAATCCCCTCATGACAAATATTGCTATATATCACTTGAACTAAGACTTCTGAAGTTGGCATATGATAAGATTGACTTTTCATTTTTTGACCTTAGTAGCCTGGCTCAGGCTGCTATATATTTGCAATACTGCGTCCCACGTTGGATTTGGCTCCAAGCGGTTGCAATATTCGAATTCTACGTGCAATTTTAGGTAGGATAGGGTATTATAAGCTTTGATATGGTCATATTTGATGAATATATTGCAAAAGTTAAGTGCTGCATTAACCACCTACAATTTTGCAATTATGAGACTTCTAGGCTAAATATTGGCTCCTGTGCTCAATTTGGCGGAATGAGACTACTATTATTGGATTCAGCATGGAATTCTGGTTCAGATAGGTGTTGCCCAATATTCTGTTCGACAATATTGGCCGCTAGTAGTCCCTCGATGGCCGAAATTGTACCAATCTCGTTAACATTTTTGGGGGTACCGCTCCGGAACAGATTGTTGCGGAGTGGGTATACGAAATGATGAAATGATGTACAATTATATCATACGACATCCTTCATATAATGATACATCAAATGATTATGACTATGCTTTGATTGTATTAGACGAAAGTGAGGCAATTGAATTACCAAATCTAGCATTGAATTTCGATATTAATGTTCCATTTACAGAACAAGAATTACAAGTTATTGGATGGGGTGTATTAGAAGAGAATGGATTTGGTCCTGACGTACCGCATCAAGTTACTAAAAGTTATATTACAAATGAACAATGTACGTCAGATCCGTTCAAGTATGAAGAGGGTATAATTACACTTCACATGTTATGCGCTGCGGATATAGATGGGGATGATAATGAAGAGGATAGCTGTCAGGGTGACAGTGGTGGTCCATTATTGACGGTCCCAACAAATGAAGAAGAGGAGCCAGTACAAGTTGGGATTGTAAGCTGGGGATTGGGCTGTGCTAGGTTTCCCTATCCAGGAGTGTATGCTCGTATCGAACCTCCTCAATATCCATCACAAACGATCAGAAGGACGACCGAGGAAGAAGATGGTTTGGGTTGGATTGTAAGTACCATATTAGAACGAACGGGAGAGGATATAAACCCTACAGCTACTACTTCAAGCACGTCCAGCAGTACGGAATCTCCTCAAACTACAGTCTCGTCAGGCACAACAGTAATAACAACTACAATAGCCTCGGGCGGAGACACATCAACTACTACAGATAGTACAGTATCTCCCCCCTCTACAACAACAACGACAGTCTCGGGAAAGTCTAATAAAAGTCCCAAGGTTGTAGAAGATGACGGAGAAGAAGGAGATAATGAAAACAATACTACTAGTAGTAGCAGCAGCAAGTCATCCAAAGCGGCCAAACGAGATAATAATAGGAGATGTAATAATGAGGAAGGATGTATAAGGAAACGTATTAGAGCACATGCCAAGTATGATGATGTATCGTTCAATCTACCTACTGATGATGAGGAAGAAGAGGAGTAGATACTTCTGGCACAAGTCTTCAAAGTAGATGAGGGTGAACGAAAGTCTCAAACTGAGAGGATACTAGTTGATATTCCAAACTCTCCAATATTTGATTTGTGCACATCTTGTGTCTCTTTTTTGCCGGCCTGTCATAAAGGTAGTGTAGATCTTAATGGACGTATTTATATACTTCACAATTGTTAAAATAGTTAATACTGATCAATGCACACACAAACTCCCATCATTCTCATTTCCTACCTACACTATTGTGTACCTTTCATAATCTATTCCCCCCAACGTACTATTAGAACAAACCTTTACTTTTAATCTTTCGAAGTAGATGTTTCACCCGTGATTCTGCCTTCCTTGATGTTTTATCTGTTACGAGCTTGATATTGGTTGGTAGTTGATTCTGCCCTTCTACTGAATGTGGACATATCGTCAAGTGAGTCAGCCGCAGCATAGAGCCAAGTTGCTCAAGATTTGCATCAACTAGATTTCTACAAAGGTACAACTCAAGAGTATTGAGAGACTTCAATTGTAGAAACTGTTCGAGATGAGACTCGTTAACTGCATCAAACCTGTGTAAGGTCAACTTTTCTAATGTTTGTATACTTGTTAGATGGATGATGCTTGTCTCCGATAGTGCGTGGCAGTTCCAAAGTGAGAGCTCGACTAGACTAGGAAGACTGCAAATCGTTTCCAATAGGCCATCAGTGAGTAGCGTATCGTATATTAACAACGAGCGTAGGTTATTCAAGCTTCCGATGCTATCAAGAGGATGAGTCATAATCATATTAACATCCGGTAAATCAATGTCTGAACCTTCACTAAGACTTGATGGACTAACCGATCTATTTCCACTTCCAATACTAGCAGCAAATGTACTCTCCTCATCTGCATGAACAGTAATAATTCTACTACTATTTGTAGCATGTTCACCTTCTATACCAAAGCGTAGTCTTAAGACAAGAGATTCGAGTAATTGAAGATTGATAAGCTGGTCAGCGATGTTCACCCCAACATTGTTATATAATTGAAGTGATAGATGCCTAAGATGATATAGCCTTGACAAATCAATATCATCTCTAACTTTTCCGAAGATTTTGAGTGTTCTCAGACCAGTCATAGATGCCAAAGAATCGAAATCATTTTGGCATAGAGTAACCATTATCAAAGACAATTCCTCGATTCTTTGCATGTTGGTAAGTCGATGAAGTTCTCCTTCTAGTAGACGACAATGAAGTAGACACATCTTCTGCAATGACTCCCTCCCAGTATCAACGAGAAGAGATAAGTGACGTCCTTCGAATGAAGAGAGAGCAGATAGACACAGCTCTTCGAGATTAGAGAGTCTTTGCAGTGGCTCCATTCCGACGCCCTCGTTTAGTTCAACGTTTCTCATGCTAAAAGATCTCAATCTTCTGTTCGAACAAACAGCTGTCAATATACGATTGCTTAAGAGGGTATGTTCATCGAATTGGCCGTCTCGATGTACTATATTAGCTCCCTGATTAGCTGCTTCTTGTTCTACAGCGTCGTTCCTATCATCATCCTCTTCTTCCCAAAAATCAGAGGCATCAAGTGGCGATAATGGATGGTTTGGGACAAACTTAAACTTTTCTAATTCTGGTAAATTAGAGAGCATGACAAAGAAATGTTTGACGTCGTCAGGGTCGTTGCATCTTCTCAACTTTAATGCTCGTAGACTTTCCATTCTACCAAGAAGATGTGTCTGAGCAGTAAGTATTGCGCATTTTGTCAGCTCCATGGTCTTGATGTTCTTGATAAAGTTAGGATATCCTCCATTTCGGCCGTACTGAACAGGACCCTTGTACACTTTCAATGTTTCAAGTGAGTCCATAGAGCCCAGGGTATACAAGAAACTGTAACTCGACGGATTAGCTATAGTCAATGTATGAGATTGACTTGTACACTTTGTAGATTGAAAGAACTTGTTCTTGATACCATTGACCGCTTGAATGAAGCTACTTGATGCAAAGTTAAGAATTGGTCGGCGGAACGAAGCTTGTAATTGAGTTGCGGTATACCTCTTCAAGAAACTCCTACACTTTTGATATGATATGTTAGGAAATGTAACCTTGGCTCGTCTTATCATCATGGCATCACTAAGCTTGGGAAACGCTAATCGAAGTGCTTTGATTTCATCTACATGTAGGTATTCGGACACTACGATCAATGGCACACCGGCCAAGCTTTTAAAGTCAATACTCGACTGGTTAATGTTTCTATCACTCTCATCTACCGATTCTATTGCTCGGTCCTTTGTTGTGAATGATAATAAGTGTTAGTTAACGTATAAACAATGTAAGCAATACAACATTTAACCTCCGACTTACTACGACTACGAATCGAATAGGTTGTTTTGCAAATGCCAACAGAGTGATTGCTGCAGAAGCAAGCCTTGGCCGCTTTGGAGATGGAAGTTGCTCAGAACTAGAGGGTCTCTTGCGGGTAGTTACGAGTGTATCCTTGCTACCCATATCATCTTTACCTGAATGAGATGACGCTAGTAGCATCAAAGCCGACTCTACACCTCGGTGATCATGTTGAGAGGAGGGCTGCTGGCTTTGAGATGCATTACTTAGAGATGCAAGTATGCTAATTGCCCCCCTTTCATCGCCCGTATCCTTCTGCTGATCATATTCTCTCTTAGTTTCTATATCATCATGGGCTGGCAAAGTGCTATCTTTCGTAGTACTACTATCATTCTCATTATTATCTGTCTGTACATTAACTTTCTTCACCCCGACTCTTCTGCGTAGAGTCTTTAAGTATTCTGGTATCACTTGTTGTGATGTTGAAACCTCTAGATCGAGACGGGACGATTGTAGAAGAAGAGTCGCTTGGTTTGACTTGTCGGGGGCTGACTTGTCTGTGTTATTATCCTCTTCGAAGGGTGCACTTCTAGAGTCTCCTGCTCCTAAATCATCAGATGAATCCAATAGCCGATTGCCTCCAGAGTTATCATCTACCTCAAATGAGGTGTATCCAAGTCCAAGGTCATCATCAGATGTATCCTTACGGTTGGGACCATTAAGCGCCTCGTCAATTGACGCCTCCTCTAGTAGATTCTGCAACTTTTCTCCACTAACAATACTTGAGTTGGCAGATAGATCATCAGCCGAGCTTTGATTCTTCTCTTGTGGTTTCTGTTGCTTATCTCCACTATTGATACTTGAATGGGCAGACATATCATCAAATGACCAATCTACTGCATCATCATCTTGTGTAAATATCTCTTGGCTTGTTTCACCATCCACCCAATCTCTTCCGTTTGTTGATGATACCAAGGAGTCAAGTGGCACTAATTGTTGAGGAGATGATACTGATTCTACTTGTGTCTCTTCTGGCCTTTCATCGGAAGTGGCAACTTCTTCTTCGTCCGCCTTGCCCTCTTCTACATTCCAATCAGCAGTGCCAACATCATCTTGAAAGTCCATAGTTGTCGATTCATTATCAATATCCATGTCATCAGCAGAATACAGCTCATCTTTATCACTATCTTCTCCAGAACTAAGAGATGACTCATCAGTGTTGCCATAATCAGTAACAATATCTTTATCGGGATAGCCTGTCTCTTCATCGCCACCATCATCATACTTGATTTTGATCCGACTCCCTCCCTCGAGTACACTCGTGATAACACCACCATACCATGTAGACTTGTCGAATAGAACTTCCACCCTTGTTCCTCTGGTGATCAACGATGTACCACTCTTGGGTTTCGCTCCTCGGCTTGGTAATACTCGTTTTGGAGGAGATACTAAAACTGCTTTCTTCTTCTCCTCTCTTTTCTTTTTGTTTGCTTTTGCTTGTGCGGCGACGGCCAATCCTCGTCTCTTTTCGAGATGAGATTGCAACATATAATGTCAGTTTAGTTATACACTACATTGTACATCATATTCACATTGTACACTTACGCTTGGCTTCCTTCTCGAGCCTGTACTTCTACTATCGCTAACCTTGTCTTTATCTGCACTGTGTCTTTTGCAAAATCCTCCTCTTACTCTCCAGTTGGTACATCCTTCGCTTGTGCAAATGTACCTCCTAACTTTTGCCCCATGAGTTATACAGACTCCGTCTTTCTGGGCAAGTTTGGTACAATCTTTTGCACTGCATCTTCGTCTAATCTCTTTCCCGCCATGTGTTATACATATCCCGCCTTGCTGTGCCTTATTCTTACATCCTTCTACACTGCATTTTGGTATACTATTCGGACAGACTATTCGGATCGAAGAGATCATCTTTATATGCGCCATGTCTCATGCATAATCCATCTTTCTGAGCATGATTGGTACATCCTTCATAGCTGCATTTCTTAGCTGTTGCTCCGTGTCTTCTGCAAACTCCTTCTTTAACAGCACCATTGGTACATCCTTCTTCAGTACATTTTGATCTAATCTGTGTTCCGCCATGCTTCGAACAAATTCCACCTTGCTGTGTCTTATTCTTACATCCTTTGCGTTTGCATTTTGGAATACTATCCTTGCTGTATGTACTTGATGCTTCTGTAGTAGACTTACGAGGGCTACGTCGTGTATTATTCTTTGGCATCTTTTAAATATCTCTTAACTAATTAGCAACCCCTCCGTGCGTGATGGACATATGTGTGTACATATCATGTGTGCACATCTATGTTCGTATCTATTGCAAATTGAAATATTATGCACTTAGCTCTCTTATCTCAACGATGACGACAACCCGATCTCCCCCTAATACTGCTAGTATATAATTCTTTGGTGATGTGTATGGTTGGCCTCCCCAGCTTATTGCATCCTGACTTCTACATGGAGTTGAAAGTTGGTTGATACATCATTGGAAAGCCCTTGATGAGTAGAGTCCAAAACAGTAGTGGAACCTTCAATATTTCCATTGTGCCCTATTCTCGAGATAGAAGAGGGGAAGAGAGATATGTGATAGATGTGTGTCAATTGATATTGCTTTGCTTTGCAAATGAGACGTACGATATAAACTATGCTATATCATATACAGATGAACTACGTACTTCCTTGAGCATTAGTGATTGTTAGATGATATTGCAATATGAATATCTTTTATCTCTTTGCTTTGACATCATCACAAGCAAATCGTTTACTCGCTAAATTATTACATCGACTCCTTGTCATAGGCACCACCATTGAAACCTATCTTCTAACAGTAGTCCAACATCTATACACAAGATCATGAGTCATAAGCTACAATACACTAAGTGAAGAACATGAGTATATATGTCAATGGTGGCGGTCACGAAGAGAGATCATTAGTTTATCAATTAGCGGTATCCTTTGAGCTCGTAATAATTGCTTATCTACTGTGTGGTAGCGCCAGGCATTGTAGTATTGGCGGCTTTAAAGCGGGGATAATTGCAAAGATGAACTCATTAGATGGTAAACCAACGTGTGATAAATGTGGTGGTAAGGACGGTGGTAAAGGAGCATCGGTATCAGCGTCAAATAAAAAAGAGTGCACATCATGTGAGCAAAAATATGAGAATTGCAATACCTCTGGTAGTAATGGTAACAATTCTGATATCGATGCCGTAGCTGAGGGTATTAGTAAGGTAGATGTATCGAATGCTAACAATACCTCTGGTAGTTCTCGTATCGATGCCGTATTGGATATTCTTGGTAGTTTAGATATATCTAATAATGACGATGATGATAAATTGTTTAAGGACCCTCCACCAAAAGAAGACTGTCCAATTTGTATGCTGCCAATGCCGTATTCTTCTGGAGTAGCTGGAGTAAAAACAACGTATCATCCTTGCTGTGGAAAGACGATATGTGAAGGTTGCGTTTTGGCATCGGCGGAAGAGGTAGTCAAGGGTAAATTGAAAAAGTGGTGTCCATTGTGCAGAGTGCCTTCTCCAGGGGTTCCTTCTCATCATTCGAATAAAGAGACGATGAAAAGATTTGAGAAGCGGATGAAGTTAAATGATGCCGATGCATTTTGCAGGTTAGGCTATACTTATTTTACTGGGGAGCGAGGCTTACCAAAGAATAGTAAGAAGGCATGTGAATTGTGGATTAAAGCGGCAGAACTTGGCTCACTCGATGGGCATTCTTGTGTAGCTCGAGCATATTTGGCTGGTGATGGGGTTGAACAACATGCGGGAAAAGCTTTTAATCACTACAAGCTGGCCGCAATTGGGGGAGATGAAAAAGCAAGGCACAATCTGGGTTTGATCGAGGCATACAATCGTGACTATGATTATGATAGAGCAATGAAGCACTTTATGATAGCGGCAAGGAGTGGGAATGAAGAGTCATTGAAGGCGGTTGGTGCAGGGTACAAACAAAAGCATGTGACCAAAGATGAGTATGCGATGACATTACGTGCACACCAACATTCGTGTGATGAGATGAAGAGTGAGCAAAGGATGAAAGCTACTAAATTATCTGATCAACTGAAGAATTCAGGAACAGTATGAACGACCAGTAAATGGATAACATCTCTATATTGTCATGATTATCTATACATCAGAAAAGATATTGTAATAGTAAGCAATTGTTACTTTGAGTTAAGTCGACCCATTTCTAATGATGAGGCATGATCACTACTACTCTCTTCTGTACATTCTGTAATGTTAGATAGCAATCTTTTACTTTCCTCTTGCTCTGTTACGTCCTTAAATGCCACATCATCCACTGGTCTTGATTCTTCCCCACCTCCGTGTCCATGTCCACCGCCACCATGTAGGAGTTCATCAATAATAAGGAGTGATGTTGCCTGGGAAGCATATATTGGTATTACTTATCACTGCTTGGAATTTAGACTAGACGAAAGTTCTATTAAAAGAAAGATGACGCCAAAGAATAGTAACTTGGGACTATTGGTTAATTTAACGCTTCTTAGTCTTAAATATCTTACTTATTGACATTTAACTTCATTCATCTCTGGACACCCAAAGAACACAACATACACCCTCGAACCATGTATTCCCCATAAACTTAGACACAAAGCAATACCCCTTAAACCTCTACACAAATGATGACGCAACCCCCAATTTTGAACCCAACACATACCTCCATATTACTCAGCACATGTGATTGTTAATTCAACTGATTGGATGGTGCCAGTATCACCGTTTTGAACAAGGTCAAAAACAGAAAGTCGCCAATTACCTGCTGCAGTAAGACTATTAAACTTTCCAAGACCGTTAACAAGATCAGGATAGTCTGCACCAATAGTAGCAGTGTTAGTTCCCTGAACATAGTAAGTACCAGCAAGGATATCCTCATCAGTGCCTAATCCAGCCCCTAAGGTTTGGGGATCCTTAGTATTAGCATCAGGCGTGTCATCAAATGTAATTTTATTGCTTGATACCAAGTTGGCAGTAGAAGGTGGTTGATTAACAAGAACTACTTGATCAGAAGCAGAAACAAATGGGAACAGAAACATAAACAAATCACCAACATTTTGATGATCAATACCAATAGCAATGGCAACATTGGCAACGTTACAATCACAACCTTCTTCCAACTTAACAGGAAGATCAACAAATGTAGATCCGCCATCATCAGTACCAACTGGATCCCCAGTGAAAGTCGTAACAATCCCTGTCGCGCATGAGGTGGTGGTAGTTGTGGTGACAGGAGTTGTTGAGGTTGTTGAGGTAGTTGCCTGAGGAGTTGTAGAGGCAGAGGTGGCGATAGGAGTTGTACTAGCCAGAGTAGTGGTTCCCTGGTGATATAGTTTCAAAGGGATTTGAGGTGAGTTAAAGACTCAACATTTAATGCACACACATATCATATTTATAACTTTTCATAATATCATATGCACACATATCATATGCACGCATATCATATACATATCACACTCACGGCCGTGGTTGTTCCAGCTGTAGTAGTAGACGTTGAAGCACATGTGATTGTTAATTCAACTGATTCGACGGTACCATTAACTGGAGAAGGGGGAAAAACACCAAAGGTCCAATCACCTGCTGCAGTCTCACCCTTAAACTTTCCAAGACCGTTAACAAGATCAGGATAGTCTGCACCGATAGTAGCAGTGATATTTCCCAGAGCATAGTAAGTACCAGCAAGGATATCCTCATCAGTGCCTAATCCAGCCCCTAAGGTTTGGGGATCCTTAGTATTAGCATCAGGCGTGTCACCAAATGTAATTTTATTGCTTGATACCAAGTTGGCATCATATTCCTGGTAATAAACAAGAAGTACAGCATCATCATCATTTGGAAATGTAAAATTAAAATCTGGTGGAAGAAGTGCCATGGTCAAAATACCAACAAATGGATGATCAATACCAATAGCAATGGCAACATTATCAATGGTACAACCACACCCTTCTTCCAATTCAACAGGAAGAGTAACTAATGTAGGTCCGGTAAAAAAATTAAAATAATAATCAGGGTTAGGATCAGGAATAGCAGCCGGCAAACCAGTACCATTTACAACATATAGTGGTGGACATGAGGTGGTGGTGGTGGTTGTGGTGACAGGAGTAGTTGAGGTTGTTGTTGTTGTTGTTGTCACCGATTTGCCTGATTTGGTGGCGGAAGATTTGGTAGCTTTGGCCTTGGCACTCTTGGCACCACCATTTGTTGATGCTGTAAATGCCACATTCGAAGCACTGCTAACCGATGACGATGAATTACTATCACCAAAAAACCTACGAGTAATACCACTGCCTGCACCCATACCAACATTAAATAAGGCAGTACAAGCTACAACAGCAACAAAAGCAGCACCGACGATATACTTTTTACTAGCATGTTGAGAAGAGTTGGGTAGATTATTAACAACGTCATTGTCATAATCGTCGTTTGCAATGGGTAGTTGCTCGATATCGTCCGCTGATGCAACGTGCATAATAGCTGGAGGTGCCTGCATCTCGATGCTCTCAATATTATTATTATCATTCGTATTCATCATCATGGTTAGTTTTTGTGATATTGTTGATAAATCATTTAAATGCTGTTAAATGCCAATAAAAACAACATGATCGTTTATCGTTTCTCTGTTTTTGAAAATATGCAGGCTTTCTGAATATAAAGGAAAACATTTTTGTCTACCATATATACTACCTCAACACCATTCATATCACAATTGGTGTTTCTAAATTGTTTTTTTAGGGTCGAGCGACGGGGTTTGTGATGAGCCGCAGTTTGATCTCCTTGGGGTATTGGAGACATTGGATGGGTGTATTAACTATAAACCTGGAGCTATAAACTTACAATAATGATGATAACTGATGATACTCTTGATAACCACCCTCCCCCTCTCTAGATAATATAGTATTGTATTGTAGTGGTAAAAGGTGGTAATTTCAATGGGGGGGGACCTTTCTAGGCCACCCATATGTGTTTGCTTCTCAGTGGGTAGGTGCAACCCACAAATCAATGACAAAACTTTCTGATCGATTGATCGATATCGAGTACCTTGTCCAAGAACGGCCTATAGCGGTTAATTACTTGCAAAGATGAACTCATCAGATGATATATCATCGTGCGATAAATTTGAAGATGGCGGTGGTAAGGAGGTATCGGTGTATCAACAACATCAAACAAAAAAGGCTGCACATCATGTGAGCAAAAAGTTGATAATTGCAATGATGACAGTGCATCTGTTGATAACTCTAGTAGTTGCAATTCTGATATCGATACCGTAGCTGAGGGTATTAGTAGGGTAAATATATCTAATGATAATGATACGGGCGGTAGTAATAATGACGGCTCATTATGTTCATGTCAGATGAGAAATTGTTCGCAGACCCTCCGCCTAAATGAAGATTGTGAAATATGCATGCTGCCAATGCCGTACGCTAGTGGCGTATCTAAAGTGATGATGAGGATTACGTATATATGGCGTTTGTGTGCATTTTGTCGAGTATCAATAAACTTTACAGATAAAGAGTATATCGAAAAGATTAAACAACGAATGGAACTGAACGATGCTGCTGCATTTAATGAGCTAGGGATGAAGTACCGTGGTGGTGATATGAATTGTGGACTAAAGCAGCTGAGCTTGGATCTGCTAGAGCGCATTATATTCTTCTCTTGCTATGCCTATTTTGGCAATGGAGAGTTAGATATTAAAAAAGGTACGCACCACCGAAGTTTGCAGCAGTAGGAGGGCATGAAATAGTTTCATGATTGCTGCAAGGTGTGGATTCGAACCGTCATTGAAAATGATAGGAGAAGGCTACAAAGCTGGACAAGATGAATATGCATGTACTTTGCGAGCCCAAGTGTCTGTGGATGAGATGATGAAAAGTGAAGGAAGGACTATTGCTTCCAAATTATCTGATCAATTCAGGAGGGAGCGAAGGGCCCACTACTAAACTTCTACTGAGCACGTTATCCAAGCCATGTATCCTTTATTTAGCCTAAACCCAAGATAAATGTAACCTACTGTCCGATTGCTAATAGTATAGATAGGTAATTGTAGTAGCAACTCTTATTTAGAATTAAGTCTGCCCATTTCTAATGATGAGGCTTGGTCACTACTCTCTTCTGTACATTCTGTAATGTTCGATAGCAATCTTTTACTCTCCTCTTGCTCTGTCACGTCCTTAAAGGCCACATCATCCACCGGTCTTGATTCTTCCCCTCCTCCATGACCATGTCCACCGCCACCATGTCCTCCACCCTTCTTACCCTTTTTGCCGAAAAAGTCTTGAGCCATGGCACCAATGGCCACGAAAAGTCCCAAAGCCTGAACTTTATTCAATGTATGTCCATAAAAGTAAATACTGGCAACTAATGTCGTTACCTTCCGTGCCAAGCCGATAATTGAACAAGTTAATGCACCAAACTTGGCAATGGTTACGAATATAAATACCTGTCCAATGGCACCACTTAGTCCCAATGCTACCAATAGGAATCCCATCTCTTGACACATTGCCGCAAAGACGTGTACCTGATTTAATACGATAAGGCCAATGCCTGCCAATATCGTCTTGCCCAGTTGAATGTTATACATTAAATCGAATGGACCAACGGAATGGACTGACATGAGCTTATCTTCATAGGCACCCGTTCCTCCATCGAAGCAGAGGGATATGAATAGGAGTGTGACACCGATAAGTTGAGATGATGCATCCTTTTCTTCATCATCTTCTGACTTCTTGCTAGAGCTGCCTCCTCCCATGAATAATCCCACACCGGCCACAATCAATACGACTTTAACGTATTTCTTTGGCGGGTATTTCTTCCCCATTAGAGCTCCCATGAGCATGACGGGTACGGGTTTACAGCTCTTGGCCAAGACCTGAGGGATATTCGATCAGATTAGATATATGAGAAAATGAACACATGATATGTCAACGCCCTCCACCGCCCACCGCCAACAGACTCAACAATACTCACCTGAATAGGATAAATAACATACCGTAATGCCCTAACACTAAAGAATGTACTACCCATACTAGTCATACCCAACACAGCAAACTGTGCGGGTGGTATCGTACTAGGCTTCTCTGCCCTAATATACCGTCCACTCCATCCTACCATACTATATAATAAACTAGTTACAAATAAGAAACTTAATTCATGTAAATGTTTACCACCACTTGTTGCATATTCCAATAGTAGGCCATAACATACGAAGGATCCCATAATACCAAAGAAACAGAATGCTAACCAAAAATATTCTGATTTGAATGATGATGACGAGTTACTTATATTTTTGTTATTGGATTCGGATAATGCTTGTTCTTCGTCGTGTATTACCGGCGGTGCTGAGTATAAATCATCTAATTTGACAGAGGCATGTTGGATTTTAAGTAATCGTCGTTTATCTAATTCATGATCGTCTATATTTGTTGTATCTTTATTTGGGGCTGATGTTGTTTAGAGAGGGAAATTGAGATGATATATAAAGTGGTTAGCTATGATCTGATTCTGATAATACAATACAGCAAATCCACAGGGCAAAGCACACAGTCCGAGAGACAATCCCGATATAGAACAGAAAATAATACACATCAAATAAAGGCTGCCACTCAATTCCCATTTAGAACACACATCTTGTGCGCTTTCCCCCGTATATCTTCCAAACGAGTATACAACTTGCTCCCCCAAACTACCCCCACAAGAGTATCTGTACTGTATATCTATAATGCCAAGCGTAATATATATCCGCTTTTGTCGAGCTTCATATATATTGGCTCTCGGAAATTTGAAAATTTTAATTGGCCCTTCATATATCAAATGATACATATCCTGCAAAACTACCCCCGTACCCAAACCCCCTACTCAACCACCTCGAGCACCATTATGCATAAAACACATACATGCGTCTATATTATAAGGCTGGTTCTGTAGAACACACACAAAACAAAGCCAAACATTAATAATAAAAAACTTACCAACAATAGAATGACCACCATTTAAATTATTCGGAGTATTAAGACGATTATCAAATGTATTAGATGATGATTCCGCTGCTGCTGCTGACTCTATATCATTATTATTGGCTGTATCAAGAGAAGTAGAATGACTCTGCTGCTGTTGCTTTGTGTTGTTGTTGGATGACTTCTTCTTTTTAGACTTTTTGTTAGAAGATTTAACCCCTGCTGTTAATACCTTCATTTTATTTGCCATTTTGTTACTTGTTTGTTGTATATATAGTAGTGGAGGGATTGTTGGAGTGGTTATTTGTATGGTTTGGAGTTAGGCAAGCAGCAATTCACGAATGTTTGTGTTTGGTGGAAAGCATTGAAAATTTTTTAGAGTAAAAGGATACCGTATCCTATCCTTGAGCTAGACTACATACAGCAAACGCTCTGACTCTCCTGTCCTTTCCTCTGCCTTATCGTGCTCACATATCTCATAATAAGCTACACTGCCCTTGTATTGATGTAATGTATTAGTATACCATCTCTCTATTTCATATATCATGCCCGTAAGAGCCTAGTAGAATAGCCTAGCAGCTAACCTGCGTGGTATCCTAAAGGATACCCCGTGTAGAGAGAGTTGTCATTGGTATTGAATCATAGCCCATAGCAAAGCAACGTGTCCTCTAGAATCTAAAGGTTCAACGAGATTAAATGTTGGATTATCTATTAAACGACAATCTACATATCAAAATCTCGTATCTCTCATTGCAACAAAATGTGAGGAAAGAGTCTCTGCAGAAACTCACACTTTATTCAAGTGTATGCATGATCATATCTCGACCAAGACACTTTGAACAACCTCTCTAGTTGGTCTTCTTTTAAATCATCTGACCATATTATGAATTACAAAGTATCACACTCGCTTGTGTAAAGGTTCGGGGGTGCCTAGTTGGCTAGAGTGCGAGTGTGTTGAACAAAACAAACAAAGTATATCCCTCTTGGGCTCGTATTTGATATTCTTGAGGAGCCACACAAAACTCTTGAGGGGATATAAGTCTTCCTTCCTTTAATGGTAGCCTTCCCACTTTGTTGGAGGAGATGAAGGCTTGTATGTAGGCTTCCATTCACGAGTAGCTGTTTGTTATTTTGGAGAGAGAGAGAGAGAGAGAACGATATGTTAGATTCCGATATGACAATGAGCACATGATATGCACAATCTATCAAACTCACGCTTCTCGGTAGGTGCGTGAGTCACGGGGTGATCAGTCGGTGCATGAGTCACAGGATGATCAGTCGGTGCGTGAGTCACGGGGTGATCAGTCGGGTGATCAGTGGGAGCATGAGTTGACGGAGCCTTCCAAGGGGTTGGAGCATCGGTGCTAGGAGCTTTCCATGGGGTTGGGGGAGGAGAAGGACGACGCCACTTACCACCCTATATTTAAAAAAAAGAGAGTGGAGGGGTTAGTAGTGCAACAAACCTATGTATTCAAGTGTTTTTCTTACCTTCTTCTTCATCTTGCCTGACTTGCTGTCAGACTTCTTACCACCAGTCTTGCCAGACTTGCCGGGCCACTTGGGGCCTTCAGATTTATCAGTCTTGCCCTTACCTGATTTGCCCCAAGGTAACGGCCACTTTCCTCCCTTTGCCTTGCTATTCTTACCACGCTTCTTTTTCTTTTTCTTCATCATCTTCTTCCTCCAGCCTGCAGGCCACTTCATGGTTGGTTTGTGGGTGGGTGGTGCAACTGGATGAGGAGGCGGAGTAGGCTTCTTAACTGGAGCTTTCGTGGGGGTCGGCTTCTTGTAAGGTGTGGGAGAATGGGTAGCTGTTTTAAATAAGGTTACATAGAATAAAGAGATGATAATATGTGCGTGAGACGGGGAATACTTTCTTGAATACATATGATATGCACATGTCTCTAAAGGAAACACTTACGAGATCCGGTAGGCGATCCGGTAGGCGAGCCAGTTGCTGTTATGTACAAATTGATGCGAGAAGGGATTTAGTTTTGTGAATGACTTTACACAAGACAAGCAATACATGTCTATAGAACTTACGAGAACCTGTTGGTGATCCGGTAGGCGATCCGGTTGCTATGTAGAGATTGATATGAGTAAGGATTTAGGTTTTTGGAATTACACGACGAGACAAGCATGAACATGTCTGAGATCTAACTTACGAGAACCTGTCGGTGATCCGGTAGGTGATCCGGTTGCTATGTAGAGATTGATATGAGTAAGGATTTAGGTTTTTGGAATGACTTTACACGACGAGACAAGCATGAACATGTCTGAGATCTAACTTACGAGAACCTGTTGGTGATCCGGTAGGCGATCCAGTTGCTATGTAGAGATTGATATAAGTAAGGATTTAGTTTTGTGAATGACTTTACACGACGACAAGCATATACATGTCTCTATCTCTCATCTCAAACTTACGAGAACCGGTAGGTGATCCAGTCGGTGATCCAGTAGGTGGATTAGTTGCTGTTGAAAGAAGAACAGGACGTGTGAGAAGAGGAGGATTGGTTTTTGAACACATGATGTGCACAACATGAATCGATCTTTAACTTACGATGGGGTGTGGGATGGGGTGTGGGATGGGGTGTTGGATGAGGTGTGGGGTGCTTGGTGATTGCTATTGTGATGTACATTGTGAGATGTATGAGATATGTGAGATCGGTTTAGAAGAATGATTCGAACACATGATATATGCACATACACATGAATCAACTATGACTTACGTTTCTTGGTTGCTATTGTGATGATGAACATGAGATGTATGAGATGTGAGATCAGTAGAATACGAGCACATGATATGCACACACACATACGATATAATAACTTACGTTTCTTTGTGGGCGTGGGTTTCTTGGTTGCTATTGTGATGATGAACATATGTACGAGATGTGAAATCGGTAGAATACGAACACATGATATGCACAAAAATGTAACGATGTAACTTACGTTTCTTTACGGGTTTCTTGGTGGGTTCGTAACTTGAGGGCCAGGGTGTACTGGGTCCATAGGAACTGGGGATGTAGGAAGTGGCTATTGTGATGTACATGAGATGTAATAGATGTGAGATTGGTAGAACGGTTTGAACACATATGGTATAAAACGCATCGAAAGAACTTACGATAGGGTGTGGCTGGGCAGAAAGTTGATATTCGATGTAAGAGTTGTAAGATCGGTAGACCGACGGTTTGAACAAATGATTGCACATACACGCTATGACTTACTCGGCTTTTTTCCACCTTCTTCCTGGGCATGAGAGGTACCTCCCATGGCCGCGACGAAGAGTAGAAAGCTTGTAAATTTCATCTTGAGAGAGAGAGAGAGAGAGAGAGGATTGATTGATATACCTTGAAGGGTTCGTCGTGTAGACGTAGATGTAGATTGACAATACGAAGAGTTGAGACGAAGAACAAGAAAGGATGAAGGGTTAGTCTGATTGTTATGATATGAAAGCAAGCAAGCAGATAAGATGACATCATCTCCATCCCTATCGAGGTACTAGATCACAGACGATATATACAGCACACTCCTCATATCGAACAAACAAAGGCACTTACCACTTAGTCGAGAGATGGTTTAACAACTCAATAAATGAAATTATGAGCTCCTCCATTGCAGTTATGCCATTGCAATTGTTGCAAAGTAGGCAGAGATGTACAGTATTCAGTCGGTGGCGGCCGTAGTATCAAAGCAACCCCCTCTCTCATTTGTGAAGGTAAGTGCCGTGTAAAGTTCACCTATTACATGTGTGAGCAGTCAATATTCAGACTAACTATTGTATGTGTAGGGAATTGTTGGTTGATGGCTGTTATTAAACTCGGCGGTAGATGTGAATGCCGGCCAATCATCTTTCATTGCTCGATTATTTTGTGCTAAAAAGTGAGCAATGAAATAATCGAGCTGCACGAGATGATGGCTGTATAAACTCGGCCGTAGAGTTGGTCATCAATTGCAAAGGAAAACAGCCATCAAGTGGCAAAAACAACATCAATATAGTAGGGCAGAGATGGTGAGTTGATGGCTGTTAGTTGTTGTGATGAAGTGTCAATTATGCTAATATTGAGGAACTTTAACCGGTACTGAATCTTTTGGCGATTTCACTGTAAATGGATACCCACCCCCCCTTTCGAATGAGACAGATGAGAGTGGTAGTTCATTCCCTCATGATAAGACTAAATAGTTATGTTGTATCTAGCTTTAATCGATATTATAACTAGATAACATCTATTCATACTGTATCCAATGTAATAAGATTCGATAAGCCTCTGACAAGTCTTTAATGGTATCCTTTCCATTACCAAAAGCGTCAGTGAGATAAGGATACAACTGACTGGTTAACAAGGCAGTCTTGGTACTCTTCATGGGTGTTACATTATTACTTTTAGTCGTATTCGATAATAGCGATGACGGCAGTTGGAAGATTTGAGCACATCGTTGACTTGTACCAAGTGGTACAATCAACTCTTGGATAAAGGTACGATTTTGAATCCGTTCAACATCTTCTTTAATTGGTATGCGATTCGGAATAGGAAACTTTCCTGATGGTCTATGATGATGTTCAGGATTATTATCGTCACATACATTGGCTAGTAGTGCTAACAATTGGTAGAATTGAACCCGTTGTTGTAATAACCGTTTCTTCTTCTCTTGGACATGATGATTGTGTAAAAAAGCATGTCGGTCAAAATCAATGAATTGTGTTTGTATTCCATCCTTGGATTCTTCAATCATGACATGAGACAAACTAATATCTTGATGTATAAACTCCGTATGATACATATGTTCATAACTTAATATCAAATCTTTGATAAGTTTGTACCATTCATTCGTCGTGTATATATCTTTGTCCACTGCCCTAACACCATTAGCTTTCTCCACCAACATTGCCGTTACAACCTCACTACCAGTGCTTGTTATATTCATACCTTGTACTCCAATACGGCAATGTGGCGGATGCTTATCATTCCGAGACGTAAGAATTGCAGAATATATTTCATACAATGGTATTTTGATAGTACCAAATGGTAGTTTGAAGTATTTTCGTAATGTACGTTTCGAGTTTGACGTCTGAGATGTTGCTAGAGTAGATTCTCTTTCACCATATTTTGGCATTAATAATGTTTTGTAAACTTTTGACATTTCCTCTCGTTTAGAATCCTCAATTGATATGAACTTATATCCAAATTGCTCTCTTGGCTTACCTGATGTTGATACTTTTATAACTACTTCATAGAATTGTTTCTTTGTTGGTTGATATTGATGTGCACTGCTACATCCCAAGAATACAGTGAGTGCATGTCCATCAGCACCACAACCAATCCAATTCAGTAAGTTTGTCGTAGGATGAGTCGATGTCGAGTTATAGCTGTAATCTTTGAACAATGTTTTATTAGATCCAGATGTCGTAGTAGTAGATTGCTGCAAACGGCAATGATAATGCTCTAATGCTGATGGCGACGATGACTTATCAGTACTCGTCGTCGCCACATCGAAATGATAACCATCAAAGAATTCAACATCTTGTGGTACTTCTATGAATGGACGAACATCTTCAATATCTTCAATAGATGAATGTATACCATCGATATCATTCATATAATAGGACTTGTAGTATTCATTTGTATAGGAAGAGAATAGATCCACCATCTTAAACGAGTTCCTACTGTAGCTTATACAAATAAAGAAGAGGATTAGATATCTCGTCGTATGTTTAATGCCAGGAGTATTACCAAGAGATTTTGACACCATCCTCTTCCTCATTATTCCAGCCATGTGTGATGGTTTAGTATAATAATAGCATGAGTTATCGTAGATATTATGTTGTCAGTGTGTTGAAAGAATTGCAATAGGCAAGAAGGGGTACATATGTCGATATCTAATTTGTTGTAGAGCTCCATACAATCCGAGGTGTTCCATAAGTATCGTCTGGTGGTTGATGGCTGTCATAAACTCGGCCGTAGAGAGCAGTTCTTCATTTTTAGTTTTAGGCAGTAAAGGCAGCAATGAGCATGATGGCAGTTTACTGCAAAACATACCATATAGTAGTAGCAGAGTATCGCAAGAAATATCGTTAAAGACTGACATACTGACAATATCGTCAGCATACCATGCTCAATATTGTGTATATGAGACCGATATTTACTTCTTGTGCACATCATATGTACACGTATGTGTTCATTTTTTGAGGTTGGGTTTTGACAAAGATCAATAAACACTTGGGTTTTGAGATTGTGATGTAGTGTTTATTGATCTTTGGGTTTTGAGATTGTGATGTATTTCATTATCTAAGGGAGAAGACAGTCAGGGAATTGATACCCGATCGGATTCTTATCATATACACACTTCTCTTCTATTGACAAAGAGTTTCAATAGTAGGTGATTGATTATAGGCAGAGGCTCAATTGGTGGTGATCAATGACGCTCTACAAAGTTCTGCCATTAGAGTATCCTAGGAGTTAGGAGGCACAACAAGTACATCAACTCACCATCTCTGCCTTTTGCGGCCTTACTGCCTACAACACCCAACTAAACTCGCCCTACCATTAAATTGCCATACTATGAGATTACATATCAATATACCAAAATGTTAACTCGAGAGAGTTGTTTGCATAAATATATACCAACAATATGTCCAACCTAAAGAAGAAAAACTCGTCACTAGTGTCGGTGCTGCCTATCAAAGCAACGATCCTTCTGATAAACTCTATCATCATCTTGATATACATTGGTATTGTGCACAACTTTTATATTAGCGACTATTATAATATCAATAATAATAGATACATGATCAGCAACAGAGAAGAGTTGAAGAATCATACATCGATAATGGTAAATTGTATCCAGAAAAAGAGTGGTAAAGAAAAGCAATTATCAGTACAACAATTTTATAAGCAACAACGTAAATGTTTGCACAGTATGGATCATAAAGTTACATTCTTTCACGCCGGGAAAGCAGGTGGGGGAACGATACTAAGTGAATTACGGAATAATAAAATTGGTTTCCTATCAATGAGTCATCCATATCCATCACCTAAGAAGGTTGAGGAATTGCAAACTGGAGTTTCCAACACACTTATAATTAATGTTCGTGATCCCGTGGATAGGTTCGTGTCAGCATTCAAATGGCGATCTATTGTGTTATGCAGTCCAAACGATACAAGAGTAGCTGGCAAGGGGGGAGCTACTCACAATCCAAAAAACTATTGCAAAACTGGCGAGAATATGAAGGCTGAAGAGAGTTTGATGAGAGAGGTCTATCATTCAAATCCAAATGAAATTGCAGAGGCACTATGTATTGATTCCCCTCGATACGAACAGGCAGTGCAAGATTATGACAAGATACTGCATACAGCACCATTATCAGAGTGGCTATCCTTCTTGATAGATGAAGATCGTAGAGAAGAGATATTAGAAGGTGGTATACGTGACGTAATTGCTCTACCATTGGAAAAGAAGGAAGGTGCTGATGAATCACTATTCGAGCATCACATTCAACAACTTTCATTGCATCTCTTGCATAGAGTTAAAGGATACAAAATGAGTGATGCCCAGTACATACTGAGACAGAAGCCGAATCGGATTGATAACAAACATTATGAGATTGCAAGAGAAAAGCGGCGCCATTCATCTGTCGAATTTCACAATAAGTCATCTGCCAATAGTTCAAGTTTCATTATTCCATATTCACCATTATCTGAATTGGGTGAGTGTTGTCTGTCAAGACATTTGATGACTGATTATCGTATCATTCAGAGTATGTTAAGATCTACACAGGGGGATACTAGTAGTGAAGAACAACCTATCCTGAGACCTCTTGTGAATGTCCATCCAAGTTTATATCAGGCTTGTAAATGGGGAAGCAATGAACAGCAAGAATTGTGTAGAGAAGATTTAGAGTCTATGCTAATGCGTCGATCTCGATACCTTGATGAGTCCTTGGGAAGTTGCTCTTCGATCACTAGATAGATACCCAGCACAGTTATTAGGATAACAGTCATCGTTAAAGTTAAGTACAGACACATGTTAATGTGTATATATACACCTTTACTATTACTACTCAACATGTTGATTGCAAATGATATCGCTTCATATACACTCATAGAGGAGGCAAGGAAGGAAGGAAGCAAGTCTTCCGATAAAACAGTATACTCGGTGACACATTATAAAGTTTATTAGATGATAGGCTACAATTAACTGCATGACTTTTGAACATCATACACAGCCTCTTTCAAATCGTCATCATCTAAATTCACAGCCCTCATAATAATCATAAAGTATACACGTATTTCATCATAAAGTAAATGACACAACCATTCTCGTTCTTGCTTGGAATGAGTCTTCCATCTATATGACTCTTGTTTATCTCGTGCTCTTTTAATACCTAAAAATGGAGGCACATCTGGCCATTCTTCTACATATGTTTCATTCTTCAGGTCTGTACTATTCCACCACTGTCTTCGATCAAGACTCAGCATGTCATTAACTTTGACCCAATCATCATGTAAGTGCTCAGTTCGCATTACTAGCAGTTCTTTGTTAGATGGCATACTCTTGTAGTACTGACGATAATCAAATGTCATGTGATTAAACCATGGATGATTTCCTTTATAATTATTATCCATAATTTGCTGAGTAGTATATGTTGAATCTAAGCCAAATGCTATTTGAGCTGCCTTTGTACAGTTGATTGGGTTTAGAGTTATATTTCGTTTCTGTAACTTAAATACTTTTGGAGTTTGATCATTTTGATGTTCCTCATTCCATTCTATACCTGTATTTATTCCCATTGCTGCCTTAAGGAGGTGAGATATACTTGGAAAGCTTGTATACTGATTATTCTGATCTCCAATATATTGCATATGAAAGTACTCTTCTGTTCTATATGATGCTACAGTTTCATTTGTTATCCAATCCTTTGTTCCACGAAACTGACAAAGGCGATGCATATTGATGGATCGGAAACATCCATTTCGTAAATGTATTGATATTGTCGAGCCACCTGTCTTGCCTATATGTAGGAATGCTATACGACGATTATCATTTTCGTATACCAACTTCTTTGATGACTGTTCTGTAATGTTGTAATCCTTGGCTAGTATCTCATCTGCGGTGGTCTGTTCACTTGTTATGTTATTACTCTGATTCTCGAATATATCAACTATTGATACAGAGCTTTGTTTCATTTCTCTATTAAACAACACTGAGGCATTATCAATCTCCTTCTTTAACAATCTAATCTCAGTTTGTAAACGCTGACGTTCATCATTCCATGATGATTGCAACTCCTTCTCTCTATTATCATAAGGGGTATCATTTGGTGGTGTATTGCAATTTGTGTGCATACTAACGGCCCATGTATGAAGCTGTGTATATATTATTAGTAGCATAGAGCATGATGCGACGATAAACCATGCATATGATCGTGATATTGCTAAGGGCTTTTTTTTCATCATCATAGGATACTTCTGAAATCTTTTAAGATAAGTATTGACAATGTCAAGTAATATAAAGAGCTCAATGTTAATGTATATATAAATCTTTACTATTACTACTCAACATGTAGATTGCAATGATGATTCGCCTCAGTTGATACAAGAGGCACAAACTAGTTTGCTATGCGGAAGGAGGGGTTTTCTCCTCTCAAGATACCTCAAATCTTCTACTGCCAAACTGCCCATCGATATCTCCCTCAGTGCTGCCAATGGTTGGCTTGATGAGCGCATAAGAAGCATTAAACACCGAAGTATGCAAAGGTTGATGACACTATAAATAAATGACGAAACAAACACCATGATAGCGATATCTCCTCCGTGTATAGCTCAACAACGACAACGACGAAGTCGACGAGCTTTGTCGATATGCATTTATTTTTCCATCATAGCATTTATATATCATATAATGATGATGCTATACTTGGCTCGTGACTTGCCTGATCCTATAAGTAATTTATCTCCACAATTACCAACTAAGAAGAAACAACAACGACAACAGCAGTCGTCATTATTATCATATGAACATCACTCAATATCCAGAAAGCTCACCGATCAACAAATTATAGAACACCGCCCATCAACTGCCACATCTTTGCATACACATACATCAGTCATCACAGATGGGGAAACGATAGGAGCAATTCTACAAGGAGATATTAACTTTAGGGAGTACTTAGCTAATAGTAGTACAATAACACCACCAACAACACCAACAAAAGCAACGACACCTCGGTTACGATTTATGCCCGGACAAATTACCAATACCAACCTTACAAAAGCTAATATACTTCACTATTGTTATTCCAATCCAGATATTTATGCAAGGCATTTCCCTGAATCATATAGACAAGTTAGTACTATTTCAGATAAGTACAAGTTAGTGTATTTACATTTACCAAAGGCCGGGTCGAGCACCTCTAGATATCTATTGGAGCATTCGCTCGATGGGCATAATGCACCTTTAAACCCCGCTGGTAATGATCTAAACACAAGATATGTTAATTATACTGTATTTACATTCGTGAGGGAGCCACTACAACGATTCTATTCACAGTATGATGAAGTTTTCTTACGTTATGCACCGTGGGTAAAGCGGAAGCGATATTTTAAGCATCCATATCCCTTCATATATACAAATATAACAACATTGGCCGAGTATAGGAATATTTACTGTCCATTAGAATTGATACCTTCATATATAAGAGAAGAGAAGATGAATAATACACGAGCTTTCATTCTCTGGCGTACTAAACAACAAACAAAAGAGAATGGTACTCTTGCATTGAGATTTGAACAGTTTGTTGAGAAATATAACTCATTAAGTCCGTGGGATATCCACTTGCATTTGCAAGTACCTCATATCAGTAACAAGTACACTGGGAGGCCAAGACGAGTTGATGAAATATATAGCACAGATGCAAATAAGACAATTATCAATTGGGAAAAAATGGTTAAAAAGTACGGTCGTTCACTACCAGAGTCAAATGAATCGTTCAATGCACGGTCAGCACCTAGACGTTACAAGACGTCATTGGTTTCAAATGAAACGAAGCAAAAGATATGTCGGATATCAGCCATTGACTACTGTTGTCTGAATATTGCACTACCGACGGAGTGTAGTGACATTGGGATACATTGTTCACTTGGGGTTAACAAACTTGGGGAGTTTCAAATACAACCATGGCAGCATCCACACGAAATTGATTGACAAGTGAGAGAGTGTATGAACTTGGCAGTGATTAAACCTAAACTCAGATAGCGTTGGGATTTTGAGATACTCAATCAGTATATGGTTCTTAAACTTATAATTAGAATTTCTTGAATAATAAGAGAATAGCTTTTGATTCCACTAGCTTAGATTACTCTCAGCTGCGGTACCGATATCAGAATTGCAACTCTGCCACTAAGCGGCCCTTCGCTCCCTCCTGAATTCATCAGATAATTTGGAAGCAATCGTCCTCCCTTCACTTTTCATCATCTCATCCACAGACATTTGATAGGCTCGCAAAGTACATGCATATTCATCTTTAGTTACATGTCCAGCTTTGTAGCCCTCTCCAACCTTCTTTAATGATTCGTCATATCCAGCCCTAGCTGCAATCATGAAATGTTTCATCGACTGACCAGTAATATCACCCCTACCTTCAATAACGCCAAGACTGTGCCTTGCTATTTCATGCCCTCCTACTGCTGCAAACTTCAGGTGGTGAATACCTTTTTGAATATCTAACCCAGCCCCATTGCCAAAATATGCAGTTGCAAGAGAATAATGCGCTCTAGCAGATCCAAGCTCAGCTGCTTTAGTCCACAATTCAAATGCCTTCTTGTTATTCTTCGGTAAACCCATAGCACCAACACGGTAATTTACCCCTAGCTCATTAAATGCAGCAGCATCGTTCAGTTCCATTCGTTGTTTGATCTTTTTGATATACTCTTTATCTGAAAAGTTTACTGATACTCGACAAAATGCACACAAACGTTTCATATTTCCCTTTTCCATTTGTATCTCTGACTCCACAACACACCCTTCACATAGCACCTTCCCACAGCATGGCATATACGTAATCCTCACTTCAGATACGCCACTAGCATACGGCATTGGAAGCATGCATATTCCACAGTCTTCTTTCGGCGGAGGGTGGGCAAACAATTTCTCATCTGACACCCTCCTCATTGTTCTATCCTGATTGATACAATTGGTACCCTCATTGTCACTACTGCCCTTAGTATTATCATCATTAGATATACCTACCTTACTAATACCCTCAACTACGGTATCGATATCAGAATTGCAATTACTACCAGTGGTATCATCAGAATTATCAGAAGCACCAGCTTTGATATGCTCGTCAACTTTTTGATCACAAGGTGTGCACTCTTTTTTGTTTGATGTTGATATCGATACCCCCTTACCACCGCTATATCCAAATTCATCACACGTTGGTATACCATCTAGTGAGCTCATTGCAATTGATTAACCGCTTAAGGCCGTTCTTGGACAAGGAACCTACACAACCCGACGAATCAAAAATCAAAGTTATTTAGGATACAGCTAATCTCCGCTAATGCGGTATGAATCTATTGAAGGGTAACTTTTGTAACCACCATTGATTTCATGCTCTCTGTTCAGTGTATGGTACCTTGATAGTTGTGTAGATACTAGATGTTGGACTGTTAGAAGATAGGTTTCAATTGGTAGTGGTTACTGACAGAGACTTAATGGCGAGCGAACAGTATCTGACTAGGATGTACGACAATGAACTAATTGCAGTTACTGAGGAGAACTATGAACAGTTACAGACGCTATTGTTATTTCATAATCTCGTCATATATCATAACTGGCAGTTATTTCTGCTGCAACACCTTCACTTCTTCTTCTTCTCACATTAACTTTATCCATCAACAACATCGACAAAATCATTGCAACTTTGCATTGCAATCTACTCCTCCATCATCTAGTACATCAACATCTATCAACGGCCAAAGCAGCATGTGGGATCCAATAACACAAACATATAAAGATGGAATAGTACCGTCACATCATACAGCAATCGATATTGATGAGCTATTAGGTAAAGAGTTCAAAAACTTTGTTTGATATGTACTTTTTCGACACTCTAATATATAAACACTATTAAACTCGTATAAAATAGCATTAAACAATGGCAAATTAAAGATCTTTGGTTATGGTAGTTTATGTTGGCATCCTGGATATGATGGTGTGTTAAGCTTGGCTAGTATTACACAAGAAGAAGAAGAAGAAGAAGAAGATGATGATGAAGAAAATAGAAGAAAAGTAACAACCAAAGCAGGACGAGCAATAGGATATCAAAGATGTTGGTCACAACGATCAGCAGATCATCGCGGCACTACATCATTTAATGGTGTTGTTTGTACTTTGTTGAGTGATGATGAGGTTGATACTTTACTGCATAATAAGAATGATGGCACAAATGATGATAAGAAGAAAGAGGATACCAAAAGAAGTAAAAGGAGAGAACATCCATCCATGACAGAAGGATTGATATATACAGTTGATGTTGATTTAGTTGATGATTGTTTAGCTGAGTTGGACTTTCGTGAAAAGGGGGTGAGTATAGTATGTATTCCAGCGTATCGTTTGTGTATAGATAACTCAACTTTTGTTTGCTCATATGATGTGTTTTAACCTCATCTCTCCTTCTCTCATCCATCTTTTTTGCAATATGCATCAGGGATATGCACGAGATGTTATTGATGTAGTAGAAGATGAGACAGGAAATACAGTTAAGGCATTATTATATCGTGGCACGCCCGACAATCCTGCGTTTTGGAAACGTGTATTATTAGATTTGCCATATGCCGCTGCTGTGATATCAGTTGCAATTGGTCCGAGTGGACCCAATGATGTATATCTACTTAATCTGCATGCATTCTTAACAAATGCTGCACAACATTCATCAGATGCGGCACTAGCATTAGCCAATCATTCGGGTGATTATCATACTGGGCAGTTGGCTAGTATGGTCAAGGCATTACAAACAGAGTTACGACCATACTTTCTCTTTGGTGCCGGATCAAACGAACACAATCAACTGTTATTGAATAGTATAAACAAAGAGGAAGTACACGAGATGAATGAAATGCTATTGGTAGTACCAAGACAACAGAATAGTAATGACAATCCAAAGTCTATACACGCTGGAGGAGGACATTCAGCTCTTCTTACCAATAATGGAGACTTATATTTATGGGGTTGGAATGACTCTAATCAATTGGGAAGAGAAAAAGAACCGGTGGGAGAAACAGTAGATGACTCTCCATCATTAAATGTTGCACAGCCATTATCAAACATCAAAGTTGAGACGACTGACTTGGGTCATAATCATACATTGGTTATTGAAAAGGATACAGGACGGCTCTTTGGATTAGGAGAGAATGGAAGAGGACAAGTTAGTGGATCAGTTAGTGACGGTGGTTCAAGAACTGACAATTCACCTCAAACTCCGATAGGATTAGAAGACGAGAGCTTCGTTGATGTGGCAGCGGGGCTATTTCATTCAGCAGCAATTAGCAATCAGGGAGAGTTGATTACGTTTGGTTGTGGCAGATTCGGTCAATGTCTCACACCGACAAACTCCGCGAAGACGACAGTCGGAAGATGGCAACCAAACGGTGGAAGTAAGTTGGTGAAAGTTGCATGTGGACGACGTCATACAGTTGTATTAGATGAACATGGTCGTATATGGACTCTTGGTGATAATAAGTATGGTCAGCTAGGACGATTGATAGACTCCTCCAATTCAAAGGATAGAGAACCACAATTGGTCGATGGACCACTTGGTCAAGTCAACTCGGGCTGTTTTGCAGTTTACAGTGGTTGGTCTCATATACTTGCTCTGTGTCATTATACAAAAGACTCCGATACTTCCTTGTACGGATGGGGAAGGAATGATAAAGGGCAGTTGGGAAGCATGCCAGGAGAATTACAGAGCTACATTTCTATACCTCGAGTACTGAATAGTGAATCATCACCCGTACAAGCGGCATGTTGTGGTTCTGAGTCTTCTCATGTCGTAGATTTAGAAGGGAAGATACTGTCGACCGGTTGGAATGAACATGGTAACCTGGGAATTGGTCATTATGATCAGCAGAATGATGATAAGACGAGTGAAAGTAGCAGTACATGGATGGCAACGACTGGTACTAGAGTGGTAGCTCCACCTTCCACTAATAGTAAAGGAGAAGAGAAGATGAAGATACTTTTGGCCGCTGGGGGTGCTCATTTGATAACAACAATGGCTGTGGCTCCTTGATGAGATGTAGGAGGATCACCGGACCACTACCATTTTAAATAAAAAAGGATTTAATGATGACCATAACTAGCTAGATAAGGAAATGTATAAGAAAGAAATATAATGATAAAACAGTGAGGTACCATATCGATTAGCCGGTCAGCATGCACCTAACTCCAAATAAGGATACCACAAGATACCATGCAGTTTAAGGCAGACTATTGCTATCTACTCTTCCTCTCTTCATGTACTGACACCTCACGGCGGTAAATAATTGCAATGACGAGATCATCAGATGGTAAATCAACATGTGGTAAATCTGGAGGTGGCAGTGGTAAAGGGGTATCGGTATCAACGTCAAATAAAAAAGAGTGCACATCATGTGAGCAAAAAAATGATGATGACGGTTCATCTAATAATACTTCTGGTGGTAGTTGCAATTCTGATATCGGTGCCGTAGCTGAGGGTATCAGTAGGGTAGATTTATCTAGTGGTGACAATACGGGTGGCAGTAGTAATGCTGACATCAATGGCATTATACACGGGGTCGAAAGTTTAGCAAGAAATTGTTTGCCGACCCTCCACCCAAAGAAGATTGCCCAATTTGTATGCTGCCAATGCCGCATGCTAGTGGAGGTGTTTGCGGAGTTAGAGCAACATATCAACCTTGCTGTGGGAAACTGCTATGTGAAGGGTGTGTTTTGGCGTCGGTATTTGAGGTAGTCAAGGGGAATTTGAAAGATTGGTGTGAGTTTTGTAGAGCACCATCTGTGTCAGATAAAAAGACAATAAAGAGATGCGAGAAAAGAATGAAGTTGAACGATCCAAATGCATTTCATAGGCTAGCGTATGCATATACTAATGGGGAGTGGGGTTTGCGAAAGGATATGAAGAAAGCATTTAAATATTATACTCGAGCAGCAGAGCTTGGGTCAAGCAGATCTCATTATGAGATTGGAGTGTGCTATCACTTTGGTGAAGGAGTTGACAAGGATACGAAAAGGGCTTTTTATCACTGGGAGCTTGCAGCAATTGATGGTCATGAAATGGCAAGGCATACTCTTGGTGCCAATGAGGGAAATAATGGCAATATTGGTCGAGCCATGAAACACTTCATGATAGCAGCAAAGAGTGGACATGGTGATTCACTAAAGATGGTTGGTGAAGGATATAAAAGAGGGCATGTAACAAAAGATGAGTACGCTACAACATTACGTGCATATCAAGTATCCATTGATGAGGTAAAAAGTGAACAAAGAGAAAAAGCCGTGGAAATGGGAGAGCAACACTTGGACAGTTCTTTCGGGACAGTAGGTGGCACTTATATGAATTAGTAGTCAAATCTATAAGCGGGTAATCATCTCTAGTTTTGATTAGTGTTTCTATACATTACTACACCTCCACAACCAAAGAGATGCCCCCCTAATATATGTCACTATGTATCACTTATTCCCAAAATTGTTTCCCAAAATTGTTTCCCAAAATTGTTGGAGACGCAAGGGCACAATTGCCCTCGTACCAAACTCCCCTATTCACAAAAAATCCCCCAAACTATACATAACATAATCAATATAATCATAACCCACCACCAATACACGCCGTATTTACTGTGTGGCAACACCAGCAGCAGCTTCGGCCTTCTTCTGCTTAATCATGTCATTATAATTCAACTTCTTGGTAGATCCGGCACTACGAGAAGAAGCCTGCTTAGCCTTGATTAGAGCTTGGTAATCATTTCCCTTCATATTCTTAATGGGCGAGGACCTAGCTGGAGACTCAGCAGCAGTGTCAGCTGTAGTATTAAGTTCATCCTCCTTGGCGGGGTTGATAGCAGATGAGCTCATACGACGCAAGTTCTTGAGCAATTTCTCTTCTCGACCTTCATATTGGACGATTAATTCATCAGCCTTCTCGGAAGGGATATCAGACTCCTTAATAAGAACCTTAATCTCATCCATTGTTTCAGCATCCTTGAGAGCCTTGGAACTCAAACGACGCATATTCTTGAGAAGATCTCCTTCCCTACCCTCATACTTGACCATAAGATCCTCACACTTGTCTTCGGGAATTTCCGAACTTTCCATCAATGTCTTGATTTCGGCAAGGGTCTCGGCTTCCTTATCTGCCTTGATACTCATCTTCCTTAAGTTCTTGAGTAAGTCTTCTTCCCTTCCCTCATACTTGGCAATTAGATCGTCGGTCTTGTCCTGAAGTGTGGGATTAGAATGAGGAAGATGGTTAGAGAAACACATCAAATTGCACAAAACAACCCACAGCATTTGTACAACTCCACATATAAACACGCCACAACATTTTGTACACATCATATGCACAAAATACCAACCCTCAAACTAACATACCACTCCTACTCAAATACACCAACACAACAACAACACCACATCACACAACCCAACAAAACATATAGACTTACCTTGGGAATATTCGTCTTATCCATCAAAGCATTAATCTCATCCATAACTTCCTTCTCCTTATCATTCTTAGCCTTTAACTTTTTCATATTAACCAACAAAGCCTCCTCCCTTCCTGCATAACTTGCCAACATTTCATCAGCTGACTTGGGTATACCACATTCCACAACTAATTCCTTAATCTCATCAACTACCGCAGCATCATGTACCTGCTTCTTTTTTAACTTTTGTAAATTCTTCAATAATGTTTCCTCCCGACCATGATATGAAGCCAACATTTCATCTGCTGGCTTGACACAACCAGTTTCAGCAATTAATATACGTATATCATGTATTAATTCGGCATTGGCTTCTTGTTGTACCTTTAGTTTACTTAGGTTTTTGATAAGTTTATCTTCCCGACCGTCGTATAGTTCGAGTAGTTCATCTGGACTCTTGGGTACATTAACCTCAGAACAGAGTGAGCGGACTGATGATCGACGTACGATTGTGGGTGTTGCCAGATCTTCAGGCACGTCTTTCTCGAAGAGGAATTCAAGGAAGTTATCATATCCTTCTTTTGGGTATGCAGTTACTTTACACATTATTTTATTTGTTGTTGTTAGAATGTTATTACCAAAGGAAGAGAGTTGTGGTCGATTGCAATGCAACTGAGTAGGCAATTGGTAGACGAGGTGAAGTGGTGCGTTTTGACGAGATATTGAATTATGAGACAATAATAAAGTTAGACAATAGGGTGGCATACCTGTATGAACAACTATTGATGATGTGTTGCAGTTCAAGAGTTATTTCAAAGTCGAGAAGAAGATTGCTTGCTTCTCGTCATTTTCGAGGAAGCTAAAAATCAAGGGCATGAGGAAGTGCCCAGCGCCCAGCAATGACGAACGGCTTTGGCGATACTTTATTCTGGGATGCCCGGTATCTTTCTTTAAGTCCAAAAGATATCAAAATAAACTCAACATGGCAGTACGCCTACTACACGCTAACAAATGAGCCAAGACGGTCAACATACACCAAACAAACGACAAAAGACAACAGACAATAATATGGTGCAAATTCAAACTATTACGATATACTTGGTGTAGATAAACAGGCTACAAATGAGGGTGAGAAATTATATCTTTTTTATTGCAATAAAGTACACATCATATGCACTTTCACCTTATATCTCTAACATAACCGTGCACTAACACACATACATATATATGACAATATATAATATAACAGAACTACGCAAGGCATACAAAAAGCAAGCAGTTAAATGGCATCCAGATAAACATGCATCCAAAACAGACGCCGAGAAACAAAATGCCGAAGAAAGATTTAAACAAATGGCTGAGGCTTATGATGTATTAAGGTATGTGTGTATATTTGAGGTGTTGTATTATTGTATTGTTGTAATGTGCAATTATATAAAGTACACAACCATTGTGTTATATTTGCTTATTATGTGTGCTGTATTGTACTATGACTATATGATTTCCTACATACTAAACGATAACAAACTGACATCTCCTTCGCCTCCTATTACTTGCAATAAAGTGATGAAGAGAAGCGAGCAGTCTATGATTTATATGGCGAGGACGGATTAAAGAATGGTGTGCCTCCAACGGAAGAGAGTAGTAGTGCCGGTTCTAGTAGTGGTGGTGCTAGTAGTAATCCATTTGGAGGACAAGGCGGTAGCAATCCATTCAGTGGATTCAAATCTGCATCAGGCGGCGGCGGAGGTGGAGGTTATACTTACTCCGGAGACCCTAGCGAGTTCTTTGCCCAATTTACACGATCACAGAATCAACGTCAACGTAGTTATGGTGAAACTCCATTTGAAGGATCGGGTGGATTAGAAGAAATGTTATTCGGAGGTGGAAGTAACGCATACCATAACGGATCAAAACGTCATCGTAGATCACATGTTCCAGAAAGATGTTGTGCTGTTCCTTGTACATTAGAAGATATGTATAGAGGACGTGTTCGAAAGATGAAGATTACTAGGAAGTCATTAACTCCTGGACGTCCGACGGAGAAGATATTGGAGGTGCCGATTAAGCCAGGTAAGTTTCTCCGCTGTAAATTTCAATGTGCTTCTCATACTGATACTAATATCATCTGTCTTTCCATATGGTAGGATTCAAGGCAGGTACACGAATTACATATAGTGGAGAAGGAGATGAGGTAGAACCAGGTCTAGCAGAGAATATAGTATTCGTATTAAGAGAAGTTAAACATGACAGATTTGTCCGTGAAGGAGATGATTTGCATTACGAGATTTCAGTACCACTCGTCGATTCTCTATGTGGGTTTACTCATGATATTGTAATGTTGGATGAGCAAGAACGGATTAAAAGATTGAAAAAGAGAGTACCGGTTACTAATAAGAGTACACAAGTTATTGCTGGTGAGGGCATGCCGATTAGTAAAAGTAAGAGTGGAGAGAACGGTGATTTAATTGTCAGTTTTGTGGTAGATTTCCCTGACTATGAATTGAATGATGAACAGAAGGAACATATCCGCGCTGCCCTTGACGGTGGTAATGCAAAGAAAGAATAAAAGTTAAAGGGTTGCTGATTTGGATGATGGTGTATAATTCTAATTTAAAGCCCTCTAATCTCTCCTCACCTAGACTTTTTCATCATAGAATAGAGTTCACTACCTTCGGATCTTTGTGCACTTTTCATCTCATCTTTGGAGTTTTGATAGGCTCGTAATGTCGTTGTATATTCGTCTTTTGTAACAATGTCCCCTCCAGCTTTGTATGCCCCGCCTACCTGCTTCAAAGATGCATCATTCCCACTCCTTGCCGCTATCAAAAAGTGTTTCACCGCTCGATTGTAATTACCCTTCTCTTTCTCCACATTTCCAAGAGCGTGGCGTGCATATTCATGCCCACCAATTGCTGCTAGTGTCATATGATACATTGCTTTTTCCATATCCTCTTCAACACCTTGGTTGTGTTGATATGCATTGGCGAGAGCATTGTGTGCTCTAACTGATCCAAGTTCAGCCGCCTGTTTCCACAATTCAATTGCCTTGCTCATATCTTTTGGCAATCCCCGAATACCATTATGATACGTCGCTCCTAATTCATGAAATGCGTCTGGATCATTTAACTTCGTTCGTTCCTTTACTCTCTTTAAACACTCTTCGTCTGAGGTATACAGTGGTAATCTACAGAAGGCACACAAACGTTTCATATTCCCTTTTCTCATTTCTCCATTTGCCGCAATCATGCATCCGAGGCAAAACATCTTTCCACAGCATGGCATATAGGTCTTTCTCACGTCACATAAACCCGAGGCGTATGGGATTGGCAGCATACAAATTGGGCAATCTTCTTTTGGTGGAGGGTCGGCAAACAATTTCTCATCTGACATTGCTAAACTATACTCAGCACTACTATTACTACCCGTATTATTAACACTAGATATATCCACCCTACCAATACCCGTATTGTTATCATCATTAGATATATTGGCCTTACTAACACCTTCAGCTACGGCACCAATATCAGAATTGCAACTACCAGAGGTATTATCAGATGAACCGTCATCATCATTTTTTTGCTCACATGATGTGCACTCTTTTTTATTTGATGTCGATACTGATACTCCTTTACCACTGCCATCACCAAGTTTATCAAACGTTGATTTATCATCTAATGAGCTCATTTTGCAATTCACCGCCTTGAGTTGCGTTGATATACCACCGATAGGTTATGCTCTGAGGTACGATATCGTAAATCGTAAACCAAAAAGTATACATAGGTATCCTGTGGTATCCTTCACAAGAGACACCGCACCATCCAACAACGCTAGCCAAATGCATCCCCCCCACTCGATCCAGTACTTGTAGCTCTCTTACGAATCCTCAGTGTTTGATTTATCAAATACTACTTTTCAATTGGTAGTGGTTTATCAGGCTGATACTTACATGATATTTTACTGTTTGGGTATCTTAAGATTTGGCCTTGCTCTCATCTAGTAATAAATAAATAACATAGGAATTAAAATACATTTTATAATCTATCGTATGGTCACACTGGTGTTTTCTACTGGCCTGGTATACAGCAAACCACGGTCGTACGCGTTTTGACAACTGAGCATAGCTCCTATAGGCACAGAGGGCCTGAAATATGGTTAAGTATGTAACCACTAACATCTCCTAAGACTCATACCTTGACTAATCTCCCGGCTTATAACGTTTATTAGATCTCAAGCCGGCCTCGATTGCATTGACGTTTCCGCGTCGAACAGGTATAAAGGAAGGCCGAGGCTCATTGTTTGGGTGTTGCACCATTGAAGGGAAATTAAATCGAGGTCGAGTAGCGCGCCTCCTAGCAGCCCTTCTTCTTACACTTGCCCCCATACATGCAACCCTTCTGCCTGCCTTGGTTGCGGCCTTAACCGCAGCCACCCAATACACTTGATGTTCAAAGGACGAGCGGTACAGGGCATTGTGATCAAACTCAAGCAAGAATTTGCTAGCCTCTGGCACTGTCCCCGGGTCTGTTTCGATGAGGGTGTCGATTTGTTTGAGGACATCCTCCCTCTCTTTTAACCGGAGATAACCCTGTGTGCGATGATGTAGAGTAATGTTCCTGAAGATCCACTGTGAGTGAGAGAGATGAAGGATGTGGTTGATGAAATGCTTCATCCAATCATCGCCATTCATCCGGCAGGAGGCCGTGGCACAATGAAACTGTTGCAAACTCCCCATCTCCTTGGCTACCTTGCCTTCCATAAACTCTCTCCAGCCTATCGAGTCCTGAGCCATTGCAACAGCCCTCATCCCCGGTGACATTACACCTAAAGTAGACCAGGGTCTGCACCCCCTAAAGAGTATATACTTGGGAAGGTAGTATGCCAGCTCGGGATCCGTCTTATTGTCCTGAGTGAGCCATGACGAAAGTTTATCAACACCCTCCTCCAATAATTTGGTTCTATCCTCGCTAGGACAGGCATTAAGATGCTCAGCCTTCTCAACCATGCCGCAGTTAGGACATTTGTTATCAATCGAGTCCTGGAGACGGGCCATGTTGTATCTCGTAGCACATACACCGGCCGACTGCTTGCACAGCCAAATACCATACATATCAGGCTTCGAGGCGAGAGTCTTATCGAGAGACTTGAAGTCGACAAGGTTGAAGCGCTCTACTGACCATCCCAACCCGCCCTTGCTCTTGTCTGCGGTGTAGAAGGCGCGTGCCTCTTCCTCTCCCATGCAGTAACGGACCTCTTTGCTTACATCTGTAGTGAGTTTGTGACCATGTGCAAACACTGCCGCCTTCTCGAGAGGTAGAGTTTGCCGCCCCCGTCGCGGTAGAGGTGTGGCAAGACTTCTATCTACCCCCGTCTTGGCCAGTAGATCACACACTACATTCAACTGCTCCACTAGACGAAGCTCCTGCCATGTCTTGTGCCTGTCCTGATGCCCATCAACGTGCTCATATGATAGCTTGAGCGTTTGAGAGTACTTGATAGTGCGTATGACCCGCAAGAGATCTGCTTGGGAGGCACCAGTCTGAACACGGCGTCGGCGCTTGCTGGATTGCCGAAGTGCTGATATGTTGTCACAGCATACCTGTCCCGAGGCTACTGGTATCTCGTAGAAGGTGCACAAGGCGAGAAGAAGAGTATGAAGAGCCACAAGCCCCAATAACTCACCACGGTAGGAGCTAGCACTGGACGAGTGCTCAAAGAAGTTACCCTTCAGCATTTTCCGACTAGAGGTACAACAGAGAAGCCAACCAGCCCCACTCACCAAAGGAAGACGTTTCCTATCATAGGATCCATCAGTGACGCCAATTACTGTTCCGCTATTAATGCCATCCACCAACCACTGGAGATCTTGCCCCTCGTCCACCACCCCATCCCACATCCACTCCCCGCCCCAGGAGCGCAAGAATGACCAAAAGTCATCAGGTTGTGAAGGTGATACTGCCAATGGTGGACCGAAGACGCCTCGAATTATCATACCGTCATCTCCTGGTTGAACAGAGACAGGATTACCTTGTGGTGCTGCATTGGCTTGTGTATAGGCAAGGCTGTAAGCTTGTTCTCCTCGTGTGCGGCGACGGCCTGCAGTAGAAGGGTGATAATATGCCACACCATTAGCCGTGATTTGCTCAACTACATCGTCCGCCCTGTTGTAAAACCACTCCCAACGACGATGGGAAGGGGCTACCCATGCTCCTAGAGGCCGATCAAGATAGAAACCTGGTGATGTCTCACGGGCCCAAAACGCTACCCACTCTATCCAATCTTGAGCCGAAGGCTCCTCCCTGCCAAAACTGTATCTTGAGTGATTGATGGTGCCTTGTACCGGCTCCAGGAACGACCGCTCTATGTTTCTGCCATTTGCAGTGACTATGTCAGAGAGGAAGAGCATCTGCCGAGCGATCCTGCACCTGTTCAAGCTACCTAGTGACTCGCCTGTATATCCTGCCGAGATGAACATGTCCACCATGACCATATCATTCTCCCGAGGCAATGGAATAACAGGATAGTCAACATATATAGAGGAGAACTTGAGCCTGTCTAAATAACCCCAGAACGACTTGATCCAGCAAGGAGTGGCCAGAGGCGAGTACAAGTCATAGTCAGCCTCGAGGGGGTTGCCCTGTACTACAATCTCCAGCTGCATATACTCCATAGAAGCTTTGAGCTTGTTCCCTAACGTAGATGGGACGCCGTAGTGTTGGAGGAAGAGATTGATGGAGCTAATTGCCTTTTCCACTGGGAGACTATAAAGGCCAACACCACCGAAGCACCGAGGAATAGTCCTGTATCCGCGTTTGATATTTCTGTTCACTCCAAGAAAAGGAAGCATCTTGTAGTGATACGGTCGAAGGATGGCTTCAAGCGTGGCAAAGGGTGATGAGAGGGTGTTAAGGCCGTATCTGATGGCCGGCCACAGCTTGAGACGGTACGACATCCAAGCATACTTGGCAGGAATGTGAGAGTTCTTTGTACCTTGTGTCCATTCATCAATCTTGGACAATATCTTCTCGAGCTGTTTCTCCTCCGTACCACCAGGACAGGACCATACACCCAGCGTCTCTTGCTCCTCAAATATATCACGATGCTTGATTGGTACTTCACTATCATCCGGCAGGGGCACACTAAGCTCCCAATCGACAGGAGGAGCATACTCCCATTTACCATTGACGAACTTGTAATCCACCAAATACCACCAACACTTCTCAGGCTTGTGAGCGCCGCCAGTTGAGTTGAGAAGATCCCCCCAAGCACATAACCCCTGCTGCATTTCATCATGAAGTGATGCGGCATTGGAAAGAGAAGGAGAGAAAGTGTAAAGGTTGGTATCATCGACGTACATGTTGCCCATAAACTTAATCAAAGTTTGGCTAATGGGACTGATGATACTTGACCCGAACCCCTCAATCTCGTAACAGTGCATAAGCACCGCACTCAACATCAACCAGCACGCCGGAGCAGCACCATTGCCTTGGCAGAGCCCCATAAGTACCTTGGATAGACCTGGGCCGCCGAAGAAAGTAGATGAATCACCAAATGCCGTGCGTTGGAAGAATTTCATGAATTGGATAGGCTTAAGAAGAGCAACCACTGAACCAAGCCAGCCAGAAGCGGCTAAGAGAAGGAATGACATGATAATGTGATGTATGCGGTCGTAGCAGTTTGATGCGTCGGCAGATGTAGAACCAATGGGTCGTCTTGTCTGGCGAGATATATCCATCGTGAGCCGTTCATCAAACTTACAATCTTCTGCTGTACTCTGTTGCTGACTATACTGGTCTTGAGGGATGTAGCCGCTCTCATACAGATCTGACAACACTTTGTAGCCAAAGACCCACTTGCTGTGAAAGTTGTAATCGGCTTCCATAAGTAAGATGGCGCGAAGTTTGTTCACTAGCGCCACACCCGCAATCTTCTCAAGCATGACTTGGAGCCCACAACCCCATCTACTTGGTGGCGATCCACACCTTGCAATAACTGTGATCTTGCGGGCAAGGAATGCTGAGACAACTTTAGACTGACAAGCAGCCTTGTAATGACCAAAGTGAATGCCACTGATAGAAGAGGATGTGCGCTCCCTCACTCTACTCCAATAGTAACGGAACTCCTCGGGAGTTATTTCAATCTTCTCCCCATTTCCAGCAAGTAGCTCCATTCCAAGGCGGGATATTTCAGTTAACACCAAATGTGTGACGTCATCTACATCGTCAGGGATGTCGTATGTTCCTTCCAACATTTGACGAGCTATTTCAGTGTCAGAGAGATGACCCAACTTCCAGGCCAGGCTTGACTTAGATATCTTGGCACTATGGGCGAGAAGAAACCGACCCTTCGTCTCCTCTTGAATGCATTTCTCCATGGCAGTCTTGGTGGTATGGGTGATGGTGGTGCCATTTACTACCTTCTCCACTTTGGTTACACCCCCACTCTTGGGTTTATCCACCGACCGATTGATGATGCGCCAAGTCTTCTTACCCTCCTCACGATTAATAGTGCGCATTACTGCCCTGTAGTCATCATCCTTCCCCAAATCACTTGCCTTGACGAGCATATCACGAAGATGGACCCGACGCAGGCCTTGTGCGCTCTGCTTCAGTGTCCTCAAACGCCGCCGGCAGTACTCTGCACCGTCAAGACATTGCTGTAAAGTGAGCATACGTGGGTTAAGAATACCCCTTTTGGCTGCCCTCTTCATCACGTTACTGCCATTCCTAACTTTCCCTCGGCGCCACTTAACTAACTCCAAGTAGGAGCGTTTCCGCATAGCCCAGTGTCTCACCGGCAAACTGAATGGTAGAGGCGGCTTATAAATCTTGCGGCACTTCCTCTCGGCCGCCGCCTTGATTTCAGTGTCCTGCAGATCTATCTTCTCAAGAGCTTCTTGGGCTGGCATGGGTGCAGGATACTCGGTAATCTGAGACTCCCAGTACTCGAGACGCTCTGGAAGCTGATGATAGTCCAGCTGATATTCGTAGTCAGAATTGTACCTATCCACACTTGGTTGATTGAGAAGAGAGAGACGACGGATATCTGGAGGGACGAGCTTGTATTCATACGACCCAATCATCGATAAGCTGGTGATATCTGCAAGGATCGTTCTGTGATCACCGGGGCTCTTACTGAACGGCAAGATAGTGATATTCTTGACCACAAGATCGTCTGTATGGAAGAGCGCGTCGATGGGATCAGTGCCGTTGATGTATGTGTTAGGAGGCATATCACCCCATACCCTGTGTGATGCCTCAATTAAATGCAACTCTGGGTCGTCCAACAAGCGGCGGCAGAACTTACCCCGAAGGATGTGTTCATTTGCGTCAATGAAGATAAGCAGACGCTCGCCTTGACCTCTCCACACTCTCAATTGAGCTTGGAAATCAACCTCAAACATACGCCTTGGAGTTGTAGCCAGATTGTGCTCTTGAATGTATCGGAGGTGTTGCTGATAAACTGTCGAGAGGCCCTTTGATTTCCACTTACCCACACCGTACGCACTGATCACACGTGTGACATGTGAAGGATCATTAAAGACCCTGTAGGAGGACCACCGGCCTAGATTGCGGAAATCATTACAATCAGTCTTGATCGAGGGTATCATTTCATGCATGCCGATAAGGCCAGTGCCCCCAGGAAGATATAAAGCGCCAGCAATCTTGGGTGAATGCTTATTAAAGGCAGCAGTTGCTTTGACACGAGTGCCTTCATCAAACCATGATGCCAGACCCTTGGAAGATGGAAGAGCTCCAAAGTTAGTACAGTGCTCCGCGATAAATATCAATTGTACCCCATACTGCCGAGCTAATGCCATCATCTGTTGACTCTTCTCGTCTCTAGCCTCTTGGGAGGACATACTATTTAACTGACAGTACATCACCCGCCGTACCCCCTCCGGTCTGTCAACAGATATACTACCCAATTGAGGAACATTGTACCGTTCGTAATCTAATGCCAATTGTAATGCCTCTTGCTCGACGATGAGTGGATCTAGACTATGGTAATCTTCTACTTGTGTTGCCCATGATGTAGCTAATAGTGACCGATCGTTGTGTGGTATTAATCCCTTTTTGAACTTAGACAATTTTCTTTCCATTATTCCACGAGCATCCTCATACGATAGAGGTTTGTTATAATTCCATTCCCCGCCTCCAATGTCTGCTGTCAGACATGGAGGTACCCCCCGAAGTCGTTGTTGTTCATTGGCAATGGACTGTTGGTAAAGTGTAGCCCTACGGGAGGACTTGCGACTTCTGTTTCTTCTAGTACTTGTCAGTAGACTCAAGTTAGTGGCGGGGACAATCAATTGAGACCACTACGACGCCCTCGTCTATTACACACGACGCCCTCGTCTATTACACGTCTATTATATCTAGTACACAGTGGAGCATTGCAATAGTATAAATCTGCCCAATGGTTTGTGCAAAAATTGCTCATAATTTATCTCATCGAACAAAGGCAATAACAGGCAATAACAATAACAAGAAAGCATATAAGTAAATAACAAGTATCAATCGGGAGGCGGTATAGTTGCAATTATGAGCTCATTAGATGATATATCAACGTGCGGAGACGGTGACAACGGCGACAAAATATCGACGAACAAAAAAGAGTGCACATCATATGATCAAAAAGCTGAGGATATAAAAAATAATGAGACAAGTAATCGAGAGCCTTGCATCATCTCCACCAAGAATCTACGGTCGGGTACTACTACTAATGATAATGAAGACGATAAACTGCTGTTTCAAGATCCACCGCCAAAAGAAGACTGTCAAATTTGTATGCAGCCAATGCCATATTCTAGTGGAGCATGCGGAGTGGGAAAGACGTATATGGCATGTTGTGGAAAGGAGATATGCAGTGGATGTTCTGAAGCAGAGAATGATGAAATAGAAAAGGGGAATATTAAAGCTTGGTGCGCTCTTTGTAGAGTACCTGTGGCTCGTTCAGATGAAGAGAACATTAAGAGATTGAAGAACCGGTGTGAGCAGAATGATGCTGAGGCGTATCTCCAGCTAGGACATGCATATACATCTGATAAGGGATTGCCACAGAATTTCAGTAAGACAATAGAATTGTGGAGTCGATCAGCTGGGCTGGGATCTATTAATGCTCATTACAACCTGGGCGTAGCATATTATAATGGCCGAGGTGTTGAAAAAGATATTAAGAAAGCAATTAAACATTTTAAGCTTGCAGCAATAAGAGGACACGAGAGAGCAAGATACATTCTTGGATTATTCGAAGAAGAAAATGGTAACATTGGTACAGCTATGAAACACTACATGATTGTAGCAAGAGCTGGATATGATGAATCATTAAAGAAGGTTGGCAAAGGATACAAGGAAGGGCATGTGACCAAAGATGATTATGCAAAGACATTACGATATCAAGCGTCTGTGGATGAGATGAAAAGTGAACAGAGAACAAAAGCTGCTGCTATGCAAAGAGACTAAATATACTATGACTTTATATAAACGCAGTCCTAGTATTAAACATATGTATACAATGCTTGGTTTCTTATTATATTAATCATTTAAACATACCCTCTTGGGCTCAAAATAACAATGGGGCCCACTAAACATATCAAGTCATCTACTCAACCGCGAGGCCACCATCCCATGGACCTTTCTTCTTCCCATGTGCCGACACCATTTCGAACCGATAATTGTCATCACCAAAGTAATACTGAGGATCCTGCCAATCCGCCTTCTTCTCTGCCAATAACCAGCCCGTAACCTTGTTACCATCAGAAACAAACTTGTATGCCATCCACACTGGAGGTACCGTAGTTCCATGCAAATGATCGTTATTCCAAGGCTCGTTATCATAGTAGCATTTTGTTCCGTCGGTGCTATCTCCGTATGGTTGATGATCTAAGAAGAAGAGAGTGTTTTGGTTTTAGATGGTTACAATTTGCAACATAATAAGTAACTTAGAAAGATAGACTCACCACCCCATAAATAAGCCAAATCCTCACCCCAATAGCCACAAACCCATGGATACATCACAACGAAACCCGTACCCTCCGCATCGTCAGCTCCAAGATCTTTAATGTCCGGAAGGCCCATATTATCCCACCAGGGCTTGGGGAATCAGAAGTTAATTCCATACAATGGTCACACGTATATATCCAAGAAGAGAGGAGGTATGGGGGTTAGCATTTGTTAGTGACACCTCAATCCACGGCCAAGTGAGTGTCTATACTAGGTTCTAACTTCTGCTTACCTTGGGGGGATTTGCATTTGCATCTGACCAACTGCCACCCCCTTCTGAACTCTTTTTATTTCATTCATTATTTTGCAATATAATCTTTTAGTACGATTTTGATCTTTGATCTTAAATACATATACAATACATAACTTACCCAAGCCATCATACCTGCCCAGTAGTATTCATATACATTTCCTGTACCTGGATGTACAAACGGTTGGCTGCAATGATGATCCCAATTCTCTCCGACTCCTGAACAATCATGGAGGGTTAGTGGTACAGTTTCATCACTGTATGGGCCGAATAACTCTACATAACCCGTCTGTTCACAGACATCATCCATAGTACCTGCCTTATCACAACCGTGGAATACCCAGTAATGATCATCTTTCTTACCCTTATCACGCCATGCCTTGGCACCATAAGGATTGCCCGCTGTTAACAAATCAAGATTCGGATGATTGCAAACCTCGCCGTACCAAGATTCCGATTCTGCATCATCAAAGCGAACAGGAAAGGGTGTACAACTCATTTCTGATTCTACAGATCCATGTGCTCCGCCGCAATATTCGGGAGTTGGACATTGAGCTGGTTGAGCTGATGATAAGGGAGCTGCTAGAAGTAGAAGCAGATATGATCCGATGATGACGGTAGATGATAATAATATCTTTGTCATGTTATTTTCTTACTATCTTTTACTATGATTATTGAGATGGCGGTTGTATAGTTAGTTATCAATGTAAAGATGATTCGATATCTTTTTATTGTTGTCCTTTGTATAATCTGTTTGATTTATGAGACAGTGGGGTGCATATCTTGTTTACTCGTATCAAGTGCAATCCAAGATGGTTTGTGATACTCCGATCAAAATATAAAATTCGTCCAATCTTATTGTCTTTTACACTTTAATAATATGAGATGACGGATATGCTATGATATATTAACAGCTATCCAGCTAAGTGGGTTCCGGTATCCTACACATTAGCAGCCTGCCTACTCCCAACTTGCAGCCCCTAAACGGGGTGATGTGGTAGGAGGCTGCTCTAACTTCCTTAGTAGAAAATGATCAGCATACCACTGAGACAAAATTGGGTGCCAGTGGCTGTTCTATTTTGTTCTTCCCTAGAAGAAATATGCTAAATTATGCC
>Ga0214477_100079_pt1 | contig 60093 bp, 52 predicted proteins | sample M1_20Mar14CPVII9_FD_165058 | JGI IMG/M metagenome (GOLD analysis project Ga0214477, IMG submission 165058) | Marine eukaryotic communities from Monterey Bay, California, United States - M1_20Mar14CPVII9sort6BwellC16 | ecosystem: Environmental > Aquatic > Marine > Unclassified | place: USA...
AGATGTTTTGTCTTTGTTTGCTAGTGCAGTGACTTCCTTATCGAAATCATCCTTATCTTTGGAGATGAAGAAACGGAAGTCTACCATCGTGATTGCACTGAGAATACGATCCTTGTTACTCTCCCACTACTGCATCGGTTGCATTCACCGCCGATAGTAATGCATATAACAATACTTATAATGATGATAATATCATATTTGATTGCAATGGCCGTGACAGTCATCAACCATCTCAGAAAGAAACACGGTCTACCCGAGGTAGTAGAAAAAGAAGAATATCTTCTACACCACCACCGTCTATACCATCGTCTATATTGGCATCCACAACTACCAACACCTCACTATTTCAAGAAGATACAAATAGTGATATTGACGCCATTAAAAAACACCGGAAGAATACCTCTTCACTTGACGAAACTCTTACAGCTCTTGCAGATAAGCATAGCATATTTCCAAATGATACAGATTATAAGGAAGACTTATTGGTGGCAAGGGAATTGAAAGATTTATTATTTAATTCAGACAGACATGTAGATGTAGTAGAGAAACTTAGAAAAAGAAGTTTTGATAGCTTGAGTATATTTGAGAAGATTGCTCTCTATCATCTCGATATACAACAATGTGTCGATTGCAGAAAGAAGAATATTCATTCGCATTATCGTATGCGCTATGATATTAATGAAGCTTTGATAGCCTTGGGATTTTCCGGATTAACCAATATGGGAGATGAAATCAATCCAGATGCCCTTTTGGCAATGTAAGTTGCAACCCAATCTTGTACTATTCTTGTATATTATTAATAAACTAACCTCTCTCTTCTCTCTCTTCTCTCTATCTGTTAACTCTTCCCACTCTTTAGAATCTTACACTTTGCTACTGAAAAGGAAATGAAAGTATTTCTTGGATTGGATGGTCTTAGCAAGATGAACTTCATGAGGAGTGCTTGCATTCGTTTTATGAAACTGATGCTAAGTGGTTCTCTAGTCCGTGAGTATGCTAGAACAAAACTCGACATGAGTGAAGAGGATGCCGAACAGTATTGGGAGAGTAACAAGGATCGTATTCTCAGTGCAATCACGATGGTAGACTTCCGTTTCTTCATCTCCAAAGATAAGGATGATTTCGATAAGGAAGTCACTGCACTAGCAAACAAAGACAAAACATCTATTGAAGTGCTTGATATCTTGGGCATGGTCAATATAAACTACCACAACTTAGACCGATTACTCAAGACTAATGGAAAAGAGAAACTTTCCAACATTTTGGCATCAATCACTCTTCATAAGACCGGTGAGTGGTATGATCATATCCATTTGTTATGTATATGAACATGTGTATATTAACTAACAACTTATGCATACTGTTTCTCTTATCAGTTTTAGATAGATGTGAATCATTTGAGAATGCAGTTACAAGATTGATAGGAGTTCTTGCACATTCGGAGGCATGGCTAGCTGGCTATCTAGCAGATCTTGTGCAATATCCCGACAAGAGACTATGCGAGTTTGAGAATGTTATTGCCAGAGGATTCGCTCCAATCTTCAGGGAGATCTTGAAAGCAGCTCCATTCTTTGATACAAGGATAGCTCACCGCTTTGCAAATGGTGAACTAACACCTGCTGAAGCCAAGGCACTATTGAGATTATTGTTAGCCATCCGTGTCAAGGGAGGTAATACTGCTTGGATGATGAGAAGTGTCATAGCAGCAATTATGAACTTCATTGAGTGGGAAAGTGAGGATATTGACAATGAGGCAGCAATCAAATTAGTCCCCAACAAGCTTGAGGCTTTGTGTGAGTACTACAAGTCTGAAGAGACTACACCTGGAGCCGCTGGTGCTCTTTTGGTTGCTATGGAGAGTGGATATCTCGACCAATATCTCAACCAAGATGAAGTGAATAAAGTCAAGATCGCTTATCCATCAGTTCCAACACTCAACATGGTGGCGACATTTGATGCATTGATCTATCAACAGCCTAATAAGTTGAAGGAGAAGATTCCAAAGTTAGCAAAGAAGTTGATAAGTTTGTATCGAGGTGGTACTATAAGAGATTTAATGAATACTCTCTCCAGTTCTAGAGTCTTTGAGTCGATTGGCCTGAATGGCAGTAGTAATGAAGAGGATGTGAAAGAAGCTCTGGAAAGGTTGAATTCATCTCCCGATAGCAATAAAGCATCCGTGGCATTTAACAAGTTGATCAAGCACAAGCCTTCCGTATTGAACGAATTACCAAAGTTAGCGGCTAAGCTACTAAGTACGCACCGAGGTCGGTGCACTACAAAAAGTTTGACAAACAAGCTTTGTAGTGCCATCTTTGAATCATCAAGCAACGATCTGGGTGTTACTAGTAGTTCCGAGGATGTAAAAGTAGTGCTGGAGAAGTTGAATTCGTCTCCTGATAGTATTAACGAAGCATCAGTGGTATTTGATAAGTTGAAACTTCACAAGCCAACAGTATCAAGCCAACTTCCAGCCCTCTCTATCAGGTTATTGAGTATACACCGAGATCGAGTTAAGGCATCTAAAGTCAAGGCGGAGAAAGCTCAGACTCAGGCAGTTAACCGTCAAGCATTACTTTCAGCACAGCGAATGATGACATTTCTAAGAAGTCAACGGTATGTGAGATTAGAGGTCACAGCAGGACCTAAGTCACTGGGAGTTCATATGGATAATAACGCACCAAAGGGATTACTCCGTATCAGTCAAATCAAAAGCAACAGTCAACTAAAAGACAAGGTAATAGTCGGTGATGTCGTCTTCTGTTTAGATGGACACTCTGTATTCCACACTAGCCACCATGATATGAAGAAGATTGTAAACGACAAAAGAGAGAACCCTGTTAGAGTTTTTGAGATTTGGAGAAGAAGTAAAAGTGTAAAAGTTAATTAGAATTTGTAGGTATCTATATTCATATTGTATATTCTCATTCCAAACAGCAATAGGGTTGCAGAATGTTTTTATGTGTAATTGAGTTTCGACAGCATACACAAGCTCTACTGCCCTATACGTTGTGTTGCAAAACTACTATTCATTTCTTCTTCTTCTTCTTCTTGTCTGATATACGACTAACTAGTTCCCAATAGCATACACAAGCAAATTGTGTTACAGAACTATCATATCCAAATCATATTATCCTCTTCTCTTACATTGATGAATCATCAGCTGATAGCTCATCGGCTGGTAGCTTGGAATGCTCTTCCTCTCCGGATAGAGAAGTTGAACAAACACCGGGGGGATATAACGACACCTGTGCCTGTAACGCATCATGTTCAGCCTTGGCATGGGCAAGCTCAGCTATATCAAGACCCATATCTGGGAGCGAAGGCGTACGCTGCAAGGCATAAAACTCTTCGCAATCCATCTCTTCAGACGGAAAGGACAATGCCTTTCTAGAGCCTTGAGAAACATGCGACGTATCAAGTGAGGGTGCCACGTTGGGAGGTGGCATAAAAGGAGACGCCCCCATTTCCTCCCTGTTCAGTGAGAAGATACGTGTGAGTAAACAAAATAAAGGTCATAAACATACATATCAAATGGATGTTATAGACTTACATGGGTACACTCTTCTTCTTCTTCTGGTGACGTGCGGTTCTAGCTATACTCTTGAGCCCTTTGGTGGCATCACCTTCGAGTTGGAGTTGGGCAGAAGTAACGAATGATGAGCGCTTGCTTCTTCGTTTTGATTTACCACCTTTGGCTGCCATAACATCTACTGAGTTTTGTAAACTTTGGTAACTGCAAAGAAAGAAAGAAGGAAAGATGAAAATAATTGAATCTTTATCAATAACACAAGTACAATATAATACTCACTAACGTTTGCATGTGGCAGCATCCACGTGAGGAATATCTAAGTCTACAGCAACACCTTCCCAGACAACAGTCTTCTTGCCATGCAACACTCGACCAGTTCTGTTATTTTCAACGGCTACAAGGAAATCTGCCTCCCTATCCTTAAATATCACATCAAAATCAAGATTTTGTTTTACTTTACCATTGGCTGTGTCATTCAATTCTTGTTTCTTACGTCTGATACATTCTGTACTACGTGTTTTAGCGGGGAAGAGGTTGGAAAGGTCTGAATTACTCATCTCAATGTTTTCATGAAGTAATGATAACTCATCCTCAGACCAAAATGGATCATCCTTAAATTTCGCCTGTCGACTTTGATGTTAATATGAATAAACGTTAGGAATGTAGATATATATATATATAATGCATATAAAAACAACAAAACTTACAGCTTTGCCCACCTATTTATAATCGAAATTGATTTTAAATATGTTAGTTTGTAACGCATAATTGCACTTACTATAATAGTAAAGGAACTTACCTACTACGACATTGTCCACCAGTCCGACTACCAACTCTTGATGCTATACCATCCCAATACCCATCCGGTTGCTTGGCATCAGGATCAAATGAAGTTCCTACAGCCTTTCTAATAACAATCAGAGGTCTACCAACAACACTCAACAGCATCACGATATCAGATCAACAATATGGAACGAATTTTCGAGAAAAGATACCACTTTCGCTCTTCATAGTAGCAGCACTAAGACATCGAGAGGGTAGAGATATTGTATGACAGTGTAGCGTTCATATCAGCATTGGACATATTAATAATTAACAGTTTAGATATTATTAATTATTGCAATATGAATATGGCACGCACCAAACAAACCGCCCGTAAGAGTACAAAAAACAAAACTCCAACACCACCATCAAAAGTTGGTTCACCATGTGTAAATGATAATGTTGATACACCAGTTGTAAATGATAAATCCTTACCACCACTACCCAGTACAAATGGCGGTTATACCGCTGGCAATGCCGGTAGTGGTAAGAGAAAGGCGGCGGATGACACCGCATCAACACTTATCTCACATGAGGAGTTGCAATTATTTCGTAATGGGTTACACGGTAATGGAGATGGATTAGACCCTAATTTATTGCGTCGAATGGAGGGTGATGAAATTGCAGATCTGCTCACCAAGCGTGGTGTAGATTTTATCCCTCCCTGTACAAAGGAAGAATTATTGAACATGCTCAATCGATACCGTTTCCCAATCCCTCCTTCTATATTCTCAAGGTTTAGGATAGTACAACTACCCAAAGGGGTGTTTAATTTCTGTGCAAAGATCCAAGGGAGTCCAGGATTATTGGTTATAACATCTGTTAGTGATAGTTATACTGGTGAACCGATCAGTGTGGGTGAGGCAGTCATATCTTTTGATTATGTTCCACTAACATCAGACATGACAACTGATTTTGCAAATCGATTATGCAATCGTCAAGAACTTGTTAGCCTCACAAGCCCTGCTGTGATTGGAGTATTATCACCCGTATCTTTGTCTACAGTTGGCGGTAGTAGGAAAAAGGGTAAGCGTACACCTAAAAGTGAGGAGGAAGAGGAGATAGCAAAAGTCCCTAAACCCAAGAAACCATTGAATCGATACAATCTCTTCTACAGATACAAAAAGAAACTCATTGAAGAACATTTAAAACGTAACTTGGGTGTGAACAAAGACGATGTCTTGGCGATTATCAATGCCGTGGTCGGAACGGAAGGTGTTCAAGGTACCGATTCTATGTCACCCGAGGAGTTAGATCAAATTCGTAGTAGTAATATCCACAGTTTGTTGGAAAATGATCTCCAACCTCATGATACCAGTAAACGTGTACATAAAGCTTCAGAGAAAAGTGTACTTAGTTTTGTTGAGCTTGGTAAGGCAATAGCTGCTTCCTGGAAATCGGCTGACGAATTTGCAAAAGGAGGTAAGATATTTTTCTACTTTATAGCTTGATGATTTTGATTTTGACCAAAACTCATATCACCACGTGCATTTCTCTTAGTATTCACCAAACTTGCTGAAAAGGGGAAAGAAGCTAGTGGATATACTAAGAAATCGGAAGCATATCAAAACAAAGTGAAAGAGATCAAGGCGCGATTTGCGGAGAATGAAAAGAAGAAACAGGAAGCTCCAACATCCTCCAAACCAAACACTCCCAAGGTTAACCAAGCCGCCGCCGACTCACAAGTGATATCACCAGATGTTCCAGTGGATACCACAACCACAAAGGAAGTATCCTCGTTCTCAACTGCATCAGCAGCAGCAGCAGAAGTGTTCTCAATTGCAACAGCAGCAGCTGCAAAGAAGACTGAGCCTGCCAAGAAGGATGAGACGGATGAGGAGAAGGAGCCTGCCAAGGACAAGGAGACGGTCGAGGAGGAGGATTTTCCCATTGAGGGGGATACTGTTCAGAAGGCAGATAGCGTGATGGTTGTCTTGTTGAAATCAGCTAACCAAAGGCTTGACAAGGTAAATGACAAAGTTACCACGCTTGAAGAAAATGCTAAGGATGTTAGTACACAGCAGGCTTATGCCAACTCAAAGCTGGCTATTGCCAAAGCTAAGACGATTCTGAACAAGTTTGGGAATAATGCGGTGGAAATGGAGAGGACACTAAAAGAAGAGAAGGCGTAAGTACATATGTGTAACGTGTTTGTTAGTGAAATGGCTCGTTTGTACAAAGCTCATGAATATACCCTGACTTCTAAACAGGGCGGAGGAGACAGAAGCAAAGACGCAATCTCTTTCCGAGATCCAGTCCCTCAAGACCAAGCTTACCCAATCTGAGTCTTCACTGACCAAGGCCAATGAGAGGAACGAAGTACTCGAGACGGAGAAAGCTGGCTTAGCGGAAGAGAACTTTCTCTTAGTGGAAGAGAACGAATCTCTCAACGCCAAGATTGATGCTCTCAAAGCTGAGAATGAATCTCTCAAACAACACGAGAAGGAAGCAAGTTTTTCGGATTCTGAGGAGGAAAAGTGTGATGGATATCATGAGGTTCGTGCAAAGATGGGAAATTGAGATGACTGATATCCTAATGCATGGATTGCATCCATAGTGGATCTCGGTCTCTCTGTTGATGGATGATGATACTTGCTTTGTTTTGAATAGACATTCAAATACACAGATAGGATAATGATAGATTTGCATTTCATACGGACGAATGCGTTGTATATCTTACAAAGCCTAAAGCTACTATTGAAAGACGCAACGATGCCAAAAGATGTGCACTTTAGGTAGTTTTAGTTGCCGGTTATAAATGACAATCGGTATCCTAAATTCTTGCCTCCCGATTTTTTTTCTACGCGCCGATACACAATGGCGCTTGATAATCATGACTCGCAAGAAGATATATATTAACACATAAAGCAACCATTAATATGGGTCTGACTAGACGTATAATGATAGAAAGTACACGAGAGGGTGTACTCTTCTTTACACCATCATCATCGTCATCGTCTTCTTGATGGCTTTTGATATCTTTTTCATCATTGATTGTGTAGACGTCGTTGTTAGTGGAGGTAATTGTAGGAGCGTTTCCCGATCGAGGGCTGCGTCTACGGGTAGTTGCATTCATCATGATGATATACTAGATAACGAGAGAGTAATGGTGTTTGTTGCAACAAAAGGCAGTGTCTATGCAAAGGCAGTTCCATGAGAGGTGGCAGTAGTACAATGCACCTCAGACATGAAAACCACAAAACGCTCGCAATGTCACATCAAATGAGAAGAAATAAATACTTATGCTATCAAAACATTGAGATGAGTATGGAATGCCAATCTATCCCCTAATGATGAATCGATACCACCTCCACCGCCCAACGGTAACGAACACGATATGGTAGGTGATAGCAAGAAACCGAAAGGAATCACCGGTAGGTATCTTGAGGTATCTTTACACAAATTTCAAGTATCTTGGCCAACATGGCCTTCTTCTAGATGCACATACTCTCCATCAGGGGTCAGTAGCTTTTTGGTCAAAAGAGCCACTGATATATTGATGTATACATTTTGTCACAAATGATATGTAAGAAGATCTGTTACGAATACTTAGTCTGTCTATTCTCAACCTAAGATCACAGAGAAGTAATACCTACCCATCGTCAATTCTATTCTTCTATATTATACACAGCATATTGGATACCTAAATCACTTTACAGTTACATATCATATGTCTCTCCAATCACATATGTCTCTTTCAAGCATCATACTGCCACAATCTATTTCTTATCTTTCTTTTTATTGTCCCTTTTATCGTCCTTCTTATCATCCTTTTTGTTCTCCTTTTTATCAGTACAAGGAGATGGCTGCCACTTACCACTACACTTATTCCATTTCTTACCATCAGCTTCCTTCTGTTTATCCTTCTTCCCCTTGTCGTCCGCCGATTTGTCTTTCTTCTTCTCCTTCTTGCTATTAGCGTCCTCCTTTTTACCATCGGCCTTGACATCATCTTTCTTGTTCTCTTTCTTTTTACTATCATTCTCCTTCTGTTTATCCTTCTTCCCCTTCTCCTCTGTCGCTTTGGTATCGGCCGACTTTGATTCAGCTTTAGTTTCGTCTGAGTTAGCTCGATTTGGGTCTAACTTGAACTTAGCCTCGAGCTCCTCCTGATACTCTTCCTTCGTCTCCTTTTCAACTTCCTCCTTGTTCTCAGTTTCTTCCACTAGATCTTGATGTGAATATGGATACTGTAGAGTATGTAATTGAAGTAAAGTGATGATTACAAATTGACAAGCGTGAGATATGTTACATAGTAGAGTAGAGACACATAAAGTAGAGAGCAGAGACATATATGATGGATCACAACTACCATACACACATCAACTTACAGTCTTTTCCTTCGCCTCTTTACTCACGGTAATCTTATAAGAATGCTCTCCGTTGAGTGCACCTACAGCTTCATTGTGTACAAACTTTGCATGCTTAACAATCGGATGGTGGGGGAACTTTTCATTAATCCCAATGCAAGTTAAAACTAACAATGCAAATGTAAAAATGGGGCGAGATAAACGGATAAGAGAGGCAGTTACACTTCTCTTCTGATACTTTTCGAAATTCTCGGGATATAAACACTCCTCTAATGGAGGGGGAGGGCCCGGAGGTGGTGGATAGATATCAGATGTTGGTGGTAGTTGTCCATCAAATGCAGCAAGAAGTTTTTCCTGATCAGCTAGAAGTTGTGCTTGATCAGCTCTCTCTTCATCTGTGAGTGGAGGAGGAGGACCAGGAGGTGGAGGATAGTATGGTTCTTCAACAGTTGTAAGCTGTGGAGGATAGCTACATCTGTTAGTAAGGTAAGATAATTTTGGGTTTTCTTCACCAGTAGTAACAGCTTCAGGAACGACGGATCGCCTAAACAATGGCATGATGATTGTAGCGTCGATACTTCGTCTTCGTCTTCGATAAAGTCAAAGTTGATGTCAATTGCTAATTACTTGTAGTCAGGATGATAGCTAATTTGATGAACTCCAATGTGTTTATGAATAATAGGCAGTTCAGGAGTTGTCTGCTTGGTTTATTGCAAAGGGAAGAGGCTGTAGATGATCGTAAGAAGAGAGGTGATTATGGTGAGAGGCAGTAGTAGTAGAAAAAGTTAGCCGATAGGGTATCTTTTTCTTGGCAAATTGCATTTATTTATTTACTATTTGATTGTTGTTATGATGTCTCAGAAGCGTATTAGCCTGCTGTTTACCATGGCGTCCATTCACTTCTCCCTCTTTATTCTACTAGGCGTAACTGCATTGGTTGCAACTGCAGCGTTTCAACAACCAACAATAAAGAATCCATCACTTAAAAAAATGATCCGCCCATCATACAGAAAATTTCACCCATCAAATGATGATATAGAAGTACCAATTACAGTCTATACTACAGATAACAATGATGATAAGTTATCGATTCGATATGTCTCATGTTTGGCGGTGGCATCTATCATTACAATACCCATGGTGGCTCAAGCCGCTGAGGGCGTAGGGGATAAAATGGGTGAGATAGGCGGAGAATGGTTTACTAGCATGCCTAGCTCTGCACCTACTAACTTTGTGTCATGGATAAATGGGATTAGTAACCTCTTACTACACTCTACCTTCTTTTGGATATATGTTGCAATCAGTATCTTCAGAATAATAAAGAAAGAGTACAATGATAAAGATTCATAACCTTAGCGAGTGAGGGGGGACTGTTTGGTTCTCCAGTAAACTTATAAAGGGATTTCTTTGGGAGTGTAATTCAGAGTGTAGATTAATCGATTGGAAATGTATACAAGCACACGTATGCAAATGCCCATCCTCAAATCATACCCCAGGATTTTACTTTATTTACTCTCCTATTTTCACATGATCTGGGATATTGATAATTTGATTTTGTCTTTTAGTACATATTGTCCATGTCCCTACTATTAAGCGCTTCTTTCCCTATATCCAATGAACCTCTTTTTCTCATCATCCATCATGTACAATCGATCTCCTCCGAACAACTTAAGCTGTTATTGCTCGGAATCCTTTACTCCCCTGCAGCAGTCTTTAGTCTTTCTTAATCCTCATCGTCTGCAGGGATCATATCAACAAGTAATCCCTCTGCAAATATAACAATTTAGGGAAAGGTACAAAGAAAAGAATATGTTAGCCTTTCCAAACAATAATAATTCAATACACACAATGCCCCTTTGCAAAAACATACCTTCAAGTAATCTAATCTTATACATCTCAGCCTGCTCTAAATGATAATTACCAATAACACTTATGCCTAGTTGATGTGCCTTCATCATAACACTGAATGCCATGCCGTCATCTAATCCACAAACTTCCATGAGGCAGCGAGCTACGAATTCCCTTTTGTTCATTGGCTGTATAAAGTATGATATTTTGTTTTATTATGTGCACATGATGTGAGTTGTAATGGACAGATAAATAGAAAGACGTTAGAGGATGTACTATATGTATATACTAATAAAACCCCCTATACTTCAATTAACACATGTAACTACAATTTATACTCACGTCATTATATAATCGAACCAACCATCCACGATCTTTTGCTTTTTCATCGTCAGTCATGTTATCAGAAGATACCTTCTTCTCTCGTTTCTTTACAGGGGCTGGAGCTGTGGGTGTTGCAGTTGCCATATACAATTGACTATTTGAGGTAGTAGTAGTAGCGATGACGTTGTTATTGTATTTAGGAGTAGTAGTGGTAGAGAGATATGATCTGTATGCAGTATTATGCATTTTGGAGACAGATGTGAAAGCTGTTGTTGTTGTGAACAATTGTACCGCTAGGACAAAGAAAGCGATGAGTCTCATGAATGATGGCATCATTATTATTGATTTGATAATATAAGGGAGGGGTTGTTTATTGCAATTGCAATGAATGGTTGCGCCGTCACAACTTTGCTATCAAAATAAGTATAAGGGGAATCTGAGTTGGCATGAAATTTACCTTCATTTACGAAGCTGATAATTTCGCCTCAAAGGTACTTGGTTCAACCACAGGAAGCCACCTGCTCTAATAAGGTGTATATTCTCTCGTCTTGCACCTGCACCTTCTATCTAGTTTGTAATCTATGAGTTAAAAAGTCTGAGTAGAGTAGTAGCAGACATTACATTTATAAGCCACAACGTCAACCCCACATATCTTGCCATTTCCTCCTTTCACTAAACCAGACTCTCGACACTTTCTTCTTCCACAAACCATTCCTTTGTTCTATCATCAATACGTACACTGAACCGATCTCTCAAATCATCTCGAATTGCATCAGCTTCTTCATACAATCTCTCACGCTTCAAACTATGTCGTTCCTTTAACTTTTTCTCGATGAATTTCACTTCCAGATCCGGCAGTACGGTACCATCTCCTCGGCCTTGGGCATACTCATCAGTATCTACACGCCATTCAGCTGATCTGTCATCAATCCTGATGTTGTATTCTCTCATCAATGTGTCACGCATTTCATCTGCAACATCAAACTGCTTTTGTTTCTTGGCAGCATACCGATCTTGTAACATTTTTGTTATTGTATCTTCCTCTTCTTCTGACAAGTCACCACCACCGCGACGAGTATAGACTCCACGAGGTTTACCCATCTTCTCACCCAGCTCCTCAAATAGGCCACCAATACTCCATAACTTCATCTTATCATTGATGGTAACATCATACCGTTGTGCCAAGTCTAACCGTATCTTATCAGCGGAGTCAAAGTTACGATCCTTCTTTGCTGTAGCCCGTGCATCAACATGTCCTTGGATGTACTCCTCAGTGTCCTCATCTAAATCTAATGATGATATTGATTTAATGTATCCCCGATTTGCAAACTTATCAGCTAACTCTCGCTGGGCATTATGCTCTTCCCCAAAATCTCCACCTGCGTGAGTTTAGTAGGAGGTTTAGATAGACATATAAAAAGTGTACATATCATATGAACAGAATCTCATGAAGCCGCATTATGTGCATATCACGTACCTACAGACCATTGCTTAAGACGGTCATCAATAAGTACATTAAACTTGGTCCTCAATCCTTCACGAACTTTATCCGCCTTATCATACTGTCTCATCATTTTGAATTTCGTACGTTCATGACATAATTTGTTTATCAAATCATCAGATGCACCATCAACATCACCAGAATGTTCCGACTTGACATAGTTTTGATTATCCTGACGTCTTACTGGACGTTGTGATCCATCACCTCGAAACGAACCATATGGTACACCATCGGCTCGCCATTCCTTCAGTCCATCATGTACAAATACACCGCCATCGATTAAACCCATCTGTATCCGATCGGCTGTATGAAAATCTCTTGCAAACTTGGCTTGTAATCGTTCAGCTAATAGTTCATGGATTTCTTTCTCGCTAAATCGAGAATTGTTAATGTCTACAGCGTCAGTGGAAACAATGTAATCATGTCCATTTGGACCTAAATCTTGTTTCCTTGATCCACCTCCTCTACCTCTGCCTCTGCCTCTTCCGCCACCTCTTCCTCCTCTACCACTTGATCGACGCTCATATCTACCACCATCATTATCATATGATCGTTCTTGTGTCTGTCGTTCGTACTTAGATGCATCATAATCAGAATGCCAATCATCGTCAAAATCACCCATTTGTAATATCATAGTTGATGGGTCATTATTAATGTGTATCTTGTGTTGAGTAGATCGAGATATCTGAAAAGCATTAGCAGTCGTCAGACCGACTACTATTGCAATTGATGCAATGATATAAAGCTTCATATTATAATGTATATACTATTGCTTTAGGTACGTATTAGCTGCCGACAATAGGTATGTGTGATGGTTGGTGGGAGAGTGGAGTTAATTTTAAAGGCACAATAACAATCGCCATTTGAAGTTTCATCGCAAGTACAATTCAGTCCGTAGATTTGATCCCAGTAGCGGATATAAACCATGTCCCTCATACATAACACATCTAGCTTTAAACTATATACAAGTTTATCTACACTCATAACATTTCACACAACCAAGATCAAAGGGTTTCTGATCGTCGTCTACAAGCACAGGGGTGATCTCTTTTTCGTAAAGAAGGCAATCTGCACGTCTTACAGTAGTCTTTCTCACATGTACTGCAATGATACAAATGGCCATTATCATCAGAGCAAACATCACAAATTGGTTCCAGACAATCATTGCAGATGCTGTTTTGGAACAAACCCGACATCCAATACCCAGAATCACAATTGCTTATTCCATTGCCCATATTCTTACTGCACATCGCACAGCTTATGCAACGACTATCTAAATAACGATTGAATCTATCTTGAAATGTTTTTATGGCTTGGATTTTTACACCTCTTCGCCACCTTTCTGGAAATTGAATATACTTCAATGAACATCCATTCGTAGAAATAATACTATCTAAGATGGTGGCTGTGATCTCTTGAGAGATCTTCGCTTCTGGTGAAATTTCCTGACGTCCATACTTTGGAGCAAGGCTGACGTCAATCTGTTCCAATACTGTACTACCCTGCAGTGGATTTAATCCTATACCTGTAATGTTAATACAACCACATAATTTCAACTTTTTGAGCATATCATGTGCATTAATACATTTCAAGACTGCACTGATATCATCGTCCGTTAATTTGTTTGCAAGTTCTTTTTCAACATCCTCATCTAATATATCCCATTGAGTTGCAGGTACAATGGCTGTACTAATGTCAGAGAGTTGGTGCATCAAATCATCATAATTTTTCCAAGGCCAAGAGGAAGATGATTTTGGTGTGAAAGCTACCGCTAATATCGCCCTTGAAGGCTTGGTTAAATATGCCGATACATCAACTATGAAACCTGTAGGTAAGTCACTAATATGAAGAGTATCAGCGGCGGTCCGCCGGCGCTTATTGCCGATGGTCGACATCTCTTATTAGTCTTCAACAGTCAACTAAACAACTAACAACATTGAAAATTATGAGATAGAGTGTAACGGATACCGCAATTATTTCTGCTACATATCTTGTGTTGGCTATCGACAATGATCATGGCGGCCTTCTATCCCCTATTCATCCTATCGATATCGATACTATCACTATCTTTATCCAGTGCTAGTATAGTAAGTGCCTTCTCTTCCCCTCCGGCATCAAATTCTTCTCCTATGAGTTCTTCCACATCATCAACATCATCCGACAATAAAATTGCAATTGTTGGCTGTGGTGTATTAGGTACATCATTATGTAAACAGATCCTATCACATCCCGACTTTGCAAATCGATCAATTATTGGTATTACCAAGTCTACTAATCGACATGATGCAATTCGTGAGCAAGTTTTAGGTAGTAGCAGTGATGATAATGATGAAGAGCAAAGTAGTAGATTTCAACTATTGACAATGGATAGTGTATTAGCATCATCACAACACACATTTAAAGATGTTGTATTCTGTGCACCTCCGTCTGGATTTGATGATTATCCAACTGCCGTCAAGGATGCAGCTACTCAATTATGGTCAAGCAACAACAACAAGGGATCATTTGTCTTCACATCAAGTGGCGGAGTATATGAAGGATTAGACGGTGAAACGGTTACTGAATCATCAAGTACAATTGATCCAATTGCCAATCCACGTCAAGGACGGATGATATATGCAGAACAACATGTAATTGAATTGGGTGGATGTGCATTACGACTTGCTGGATTATACACACTTGAACGTGGTGCACATAATTATTGGTTAGAGAAATGTTCAGAAAGTGGTATCCAAGGACGTGAGGATGGGATTGTTAACTTGTTACATTATGATGATGCAGCATCGGCTGTACTGGCTGCATTACATGTTGGACATGAAGTTAATAGTAAACAGACATATTTGATAAGTGATGGACATCCAACGACACGAAGAGGTATATGTGAAAGTGCATTAAAACATGAACGATATAAAAAGTATACAAAGGTACCGCCATTTCTTGGTAAGAAAGAAGATGGGTTATTGGGGAAAGTATACGACGGAAGCAAAAGCAATCATGAATTGAAATGGCAACCAACATATTCATCATTTGATGAGTTCATGACTACTTAATGAAATTTTTATCACAAGATGTGAGCTCTTAATCTCTCGCTCCCTATGTCTCTTCATGTAACTGAATTTACATAGCACCCATTCCAGCTGATTGGTAATGTTCAAATATAACTTGCCACAGTTCATCAGGACAAATAAAGCCTCCAACTTCGTGAATAATACATGTCTTTCCTCCTACATTCTCGCTGCCGAGCAAATTTCCATCGGTGTCTTGATAGTTCTGTACAATTTGGTCCTCAAATTGATATGATTGTATTATTTGAACACCATTTACATACATTGTTCCATCTTGTGAAACCTCTATTGGTACGCCTACTCTTGTCGTAACAACGCCATACTGCTGCATAACTTCAGTAGTGGCTGGAATAGAAACGATATGATATGCTGCCATTCTTGTTACTACTTGACTGAGCTCTGGATTTGCTAATGCCGACTCTAACATACCTATTTGTTCACTTCCTAATGCATCGATTGCTCCATCAGTTGGGGCAAATATTGCAAACCCAGTCTTTGTATCTCTAATGTTTTGCAGTGCTGATTCATTTTGCTGAAGTAACCAATAGAACTTTGGATAATTTTCAGATAGGTACTGTTCTGCTTGTTCTCGTGAGCTATACAATGTAGTAATACTTTTTGATGTATGAGGTAAATCGATATTAACTGGTGCATCAACTCCTCTACTAAAAACTCCAAGTCTTCTGCTATTCAACTCGGCGAAACCATGTACACCCAATACCAATGAGTAGATTCCTATTAATAAGATGAAGGTTTGAATTGTCATGTTTAGTTTGTAAGAAGGCAATCAATATCAACCAAGACAAGAGGTTAGTGTAGTATTCCATGTAGTCTGTGGTGAAAAAATTATGAGAGTGTGAACTGGTATCTTTGTGACTAAAAGTAAGGGAGCACGGAGCGAGGCAAGTGTATGGCAAAGGAACAGAGGGCAACCAATCTCAATTAAACATGATACTAAACTCTTACTCTATCTATACACATTAGTGCTTCCTCCCAACTGTTTAAGGCAACTTTCAAGAGCACACTTCTATCATATCTCCTCTCTACTCATCACAAGTAGTTAGCGGTTGGTCACTGTCCGTCGTCTTCTTTCTCCTCAATTGTAGGATCATCATCATTACATTCATTGGACGTCTCTTCTCGATCCTCGTCCCCCACAGTCTCTTCTGCTTCTGTTGAAGATACAGCTTCCTCAAGCCCTTTGTCCTCTAGAGACGATGCAATTTCCTCTGCCTCATCACTCTCATTCAATATCTCTTCTTCTTGATCCGTCTTCTCTTGGATGTCTTCCTTCTTATCCTGACAGGATTTGCTTTCCTCCTCCGCTTCAGAAAGTGCAAGGTCGTTCGCCTCTTCAACTTCCTCTTCTTCTTTCTCCGGAGACAACTCAGTATCCTTCTTCGGTATCATCAAACTATCAGCATCACCCACTACCATACTCAACGGTCTCTTACTTTCCTTTATAAAAGTAATCAAAGTACCCCATCCCACCTTATCAATTGGATCTCTCAAGTTCCATACTCCACCTACTTCCAAAACAACATCACCAGCATATATACTATCCCCAGTTCTTGCCAGTGGTGAATTTGGAAATGATTTGTATGGTGCTACACTTAAGATTTGAACATAGCCCGATGTATTGTGATGTAACTTAACACCTAATGCTGATTCGAGGAAGTGTATTTTTCTTGTTGGCCCTGTGAAGAATTGGCTTGGCTGAGGAGTGGAGATTGCAGTTTCCGGCTCTTGCATACTACTTTCTTCACTTGCAACAGTCCTATTAGCTGTAGATGGCCAACGATATAAACCTCGTTTACTACTAATCTCGTCGTCTCTCTTTTCTTCTTGTTTCATGATCTCCTTTGCAACAATAAACTGTAACGGACGAGGCGCCATCTTTATCAACCCAACAGTTAACTTCCAAACAGCTGAATCAATTGGCATACGTAAATTTACATCTGATACCTGCCGTACTACATCTCCTACATGTATCTCATCTCCTGTTCGTGCTGGCTTATCTTTTTCATTATTGCCATCTCCTTCTCTTTTTGGAGTAGATGCAGTAGTTGGTGTAACACTCAACACACGGACATATCCATCCGAGTGTCTTGAAATCTTAATACCTAAGCTAACATTATGGAATATAACCTGTCGATCTTCCCCAACTAATAATGAATGTTGTTGTAAATTGAAGTGTTGTGGTGGTGATACTATGGATGATACGGAACTAAATAGCATCTTATGTGACAATGAATTTGGTGATAGTGGTCTATTACTACTTGTAGTAGTACTTTGTAAGTTACTCATTATGGATTTCATTTGGGGTGGTAGTGTACTATATGTTGGTGGTATTGATAAGTCATCTTCTCCTTGGGCTGATATATTACTGTTGTTTTGATGTTCTTCTAATTCAGGTAAAGAAACTTTGGCCTCATCCATAATAACTTCATCTTCAGTAATACATACTCCAGGTGTGGGTGTTAGTACAACTAAATGATCTGATAGTAGCTTACTAACTTCTGCAGAACGATTGGCACTAGTAACAGCTTGATCGAATTCATCTACAGCTTGTGGAGAGGGTGTAGTTGGATGTAGGAGACTGTGCTTTGTTGTATTATAGTACGAAGTATCATCATCGTCGTTTTCTTCAGTGGGCGTGGTTATTATCTGGAAGATTATGATGACGAAAGAGAGGGATAATAACAGTTAGTACATATGATATGCAAGGGCATTCAATAAATGCAAACTAAGGTAAAAAAAAAACACCATGTCGTCAGACTTTCCTGGGGTGTGTTATTTTGTATACCGCGGCCACTGCCGAATCTACGGCGCGATAATGATGACATCATATTGGATGTAGTAGTAGATGTAGGAGCAAATGAATAGTCGTCTATCATATCATATCTACTTGATATATTATCGAGAGCTGTGGTGATGACAGTTGCAACTCATAAACACAATTTTTCAACTCAATTTTCTCCCTAGGACTTCCAGATTCGAGTATCCCAGAGGCTTGCAGCTAGCTTGCATCCTACCTACCATACCGACCCTTACTTGATCAGCCTCAATTTACCATGCTGATTATTTAGAAGCAGTTGGCAGAGATAAGGCGGATCATTGCAATAAACAATAGTAGTAATTGAACAAGGAAGAGCAATACTCGGGCTATCCGCTGATATAACTTTCAGGATACCCAAACATATCTTATTTGCAACACAACAACATAACTTAGATTAGATTTGCAATATGCAACACAACTTTATACTGCCAATACGGCTAATATTAGTCACAACACTACTACTAATATCAATACAAATACAAAATGTAAATGCCTTTGCAGCATGGTTCGTCGACAGAAAGGTATCATGCTTCACCAACCTCACACCAAATGAAATAATAATGAATAATGCTGTATTATCACATACACAAAGTCGTGAACCAAGTATACATATAGATGTTACTCCACTCCGTACTGAACAGAACACTGCATCACCAAACTCGGAATATATTGTCAAGTTTATAATACCGGATGAGACTAAGAAGCGTGTACCCGATTTGCAATTTGTATTGGAAATAAGTGGTGGTAATACACAGCAAGATCCACCGGCCAAGTTTACAACTGCACCGCCCAATGGTGGCGCCATTGGATGTGATGCTAAACGAACACATGGTAAAAGTACAAATAATAAGTTTGAAGCTGCAATAATAACAATTAATGATAATGCAGTACAAGGGAGTAAGTTAGAAGTAATTGGTGGTTGGGCAACAGGTCATGAGTCTGTTACATTAACTGATAAGATTGTATTGATTGTTGGACAGGGTATTGTCAATACTAATAATAAAGAGGAAGCACAATCAAATAAAGTACCATATGAGGATACAGTGGGGGAAGGATGGGATATAGATGATTTCCTCGATGACGACGAGGCAATGGCTGAATTAGAAGAAGCCTTTCTTGAAGAGGAACGAGAAATTATCGAGAATGAAATAGAAGATGCCGAAGAAGATGCAGTCGAAGCACTTGAAGAGAAACGTATTGAAACAGACGGACTGGGGTCTAAAATAAACGAGGCTGAAGAAGAGATTGTTGAAATGATGGAAGCAAATAAGAAAGATATCAATCAAGCATTAAATTCAGTAGAAGATGAAATCATGGCTGAACAAGTCGACAGAGAGAAGGAAATGGAAAGAAAGGGGCAAAAGCATTTACACAATCGTGCACAACGACGAGATGCTGAACGGTTACATCGTGAGAAACATGATCATAATGGTAAGCACATGGGTGAAGACAAACTTCATGAGATGTACAGAGCTTTAGATAAGAAGAAGAAGGATGAAGCGAAAGATAAATTATCCGATGTAATGGATGCCAAACATGAACTCAAGGAATCAGTTCAAAAGTTAAAGAAGATGGATACTAGAGAACATGAAAAGGCAGCACGAAAACATATCAAACCACTTCCGAAGCAAGAGCTCAAGGTGGATATGAAGGAATTGAAACAAAATGCAAAAGAACGGATGAAAATTCTATCTGACAAAGCTGCCGATATATCTGATAAACTTGGAGTGAATGAGTTGTTAGAAGATCCACAAGTTCAGTTAATGCGAAATAGACTGAGAAAGGGAGTCCCTAGTGGCTACGACCGAGGTACAAATGGCAAACCACTACCACCAGAAGGACGGCACTTTCTATTTGTATTCTTTGGTTTCCTCATACTTGTGGGGTTTTTCAGATGGTTATTAGATTCAACAAGACGAGCTAGACGGAGGAAGGAGCGTGCGGCATGAAATAATTGACTAAGCGATTTTAGATTAGAGCATGCTATCTTATCGAAACTGTTGATTTCTTCTATATATCATTAACCAAGTAACATCTTTACCATCTTATTCTCCAACCAATCTCCTCGCCCACCATCTTCCAAATGATCTACATAATCATATATCGTCATAACCTCCCCACCAGATGAGGTAAGATTACCACCAATATCATCCACCGGTGTTTTTGTTAAGCAACTTTCCATCGCTATCGCCATATCATAAGCAGACTTTTTTGACTCAATATTACCTTCATCAACTTGTTGTGTATATGTCCGATGTGAACTCTTTTCATATATTTTACATATTGGTAAACACTTATCAACTAATTTGCCTTCGGCCCTGTTTTTGATTGCAATTGCGAGTTTGGGTGTGGATACTAGTAGAAGTACAAAGTCATTATTACCACCCTCATTTTCTGATGCACTATCAGCTAGAGAGGATACAATTCGACAAGCTGGTGCATTTGGTACTTCTTCTTCTCCTTCCTCATTAATAGTTTGTGCATTGGCAGTATACCATCCAACAATATTGGCTGATTTACACCTACCAAAGTCACCAATACCCTCTCGTTCACCGAGACCCGGGTGTAGGCGTTGTTGCAAATATGCATCTGTTAATCGAAGTGACATATCGACAATAGGCTTAGTTGGTACCTCATGACATACTGGTACAACATCTACAATCTCCAGTACATTATCATCAGTTTTATTACCCAAGACAATACCATGAATAGGTGTAGAGTAGCTATACTTTGTGGCGTGTAATGCCATTTTAATTTGTGATGTGAGTGATATTGTGTACTTCATTGTTGGTGGACTATAATTTGTAAACTCGGTGCCGAACCACCACTGTAAAAGTTATTATATAAGATTGTATAAAGAGATTGGAACAGATTAAAGTTTAGTGCCTCAGCTCAAAGAGACTGCCTTTGTGTCACTTTGAACTTTGTTCAAATCAAAAATTATGAGACAATAAAGAATGATGTCAACAGCAGCGCTAACTCGGACTTGAATATCAATTGGTTTACGAAAGGGCAGATTATATAATCTCATAGATATGTTATGCAATCATTAATGGGTATTTGTTGGCTCTTTTTCAATTGGTAGTGGTTTTTGACGTTCTCTATCGGCGCACATTTTATTATGAGAGTCGAGATTTGGAAGTTGTTGAGAGTTGATTGAGAGTTAACTTGAAGAATCGGTGGCTGCTGGGAATTGTATGAGTTGTATGGTGATGTCGATTGATTCAAGAAGAAGTTATTGTATAGTAGTAGTTGTATATTAGTAGAGTTGTAAGGAAAAGATACGAATCAGTCCTCTGTAAATTGCAAACAACACAACAACAGACAACAACAGATAACTGACAACATTCATAGCGGTACTACTTAAAAATGGATGTGGAAGGAGGAAACAAAAACAATCAGCAGATGACTGATGGAGGAGATATAGTACCTGTTAATGGAAGCACCAATACTCATGACAGCAATATTAGAAATCGTAAGCCGTCCACTCCTCCTACTGCAATGGTAGATGAATTGCCAACAAATCATCATCATCACAAACATCACAAAAGTACAAACAATCAGATTGTCAATAATATAATTCCAGCTGCAACCAAAGCTCCTAAAGAGACTCTACAGGCAATCTATTCAGCTGGAAAGTATAAAGCAAATTTAAGATTAAATGTATTAATAGTACAATCATGGATGGCAGGTGTATACATTGCAGCAGCAGGTCAGTTATATCTAACTGTGGGTGGCGGAGTACTGGGTGCGGTGTTATTCCCAGGTGGATTGATTGCAGTTATATTAACAAGTGCAGAATTATTTACAGGAGATGCTTTAATATTCGTTGCTTCTGTATTAGGTGGACAGGTGAAGATAAAGAGTTTACTCCGGAACTGGAGTGTGAGTTGGATAAGTAATTTTGTTGGATGTGTCTGTTGGGCATATGTTATGGCATATCTTAGTAATGCATTGGTTGATTCTGGTGCTCAGGAATTGACGATCAAGGTAGCAGAGAAGAAAGCCCAAAATGCAATGTATTCTATATTTATCAAGGGGATTGGAGCCAACTTTATGGTTTGTGTGGCTGTATGGCAGGGAACATGCGCTCAAGAAGTGGCTGGCAAGATACTGGCACTTTGGTTCCCAACTGCATCCTTTGTCATGCTTGGGTTTGATCATGTAGTGGCTAATATGTTCATACTACCGATTGGTATGATGCTTGGAGCAAATATAAGTGTCGGAAGAATGTTTGCTGCTCTTTTCATGGCAACTTTAGGCAACGTCGTGGGAGGTGGTATTTTCGTCGGCGCAGTGTACTGGTATGTCTTTGATAGTATGAGTCAAGTGCAAATCTCAAGATTACGAGAATCAGTTAAACGACTTAGTGGTGTTATCAAAAGAATAAGTATGGAGAAAGATATAGAAGAAGACACGACTGATAAAGGTCCTATCCGAATATAGTAGTGGTTCTAAGCCAGATAATACTATATTAATAAACTTTATAGTCTATGACTTCTGAGTTACTTCCTACAAAGGTAAGTAGGTAGAATATAGCATGTAGAGTGGTGGTGGGTCGGTGGCCAGCCAAAGAAATCACTAAAAGGAGTTTCCACTAAACATGAAAACTGAGACCTACTATGAGTGAATGAGTGATGATATGTTGGCGGAGTAATCCATTGGTAGGCCGACAATAAGCAGGTTCGTATACTGTCAATGCTAATCTTGATTAGATTTTAACACTCTTTCGAATGGTTGCATCTGCAGCGACGGGTATCAAGTCTATTTCTATCTAGAAAGTCGGCTTTTTCAACACACAAATTATTGCAATGCCATAGGCCACATACTTCATCATATCTTGCCTATACTCGAGATCGATACAGCATATAACAGATAATGAATAATGTCAGGCCTAACTCCACCACAATATTACACACTCGTTATCGCTGCAACATGTTCATCATGTATATCAATAGCTGGCTCTTCCATCATTATTAATATTGCTAAGAACAAATTTATGGATAGACTTTATCATCGTATACTTTTACTTATATCGATAAGTGATGTTGTGTTTTCATTAACAAATATATTGCACCCCTTCCTTCTTCCATCGGGTACTGACGGTTTGTTATGGGCAAGTGGTAACACTGCTTCTTGTTCGGCAATGGGCTTCTTCATAGTTGTGTTTCCTTTAATGACGTCGATGTTTAACGCTTATTTATCACTAAGCTTCATGTTTACAGTACGGTATGATTGGAGAGAGTATCAATTCAATATTTACGAGAAACCATGTTATATATTTGCTGTTATATTACCATTATCAATCGGTATAAGTGGCTTGATACTAGAGGCATACAATCCATCAAGATTGGCTCATATCTGTTACTTTAATGACTATCCACAAGATTGTAGTGACAACCCTGACGTGGACTGTATAAGAGGTGAAAAAGGAGATGTAGTCGGTTGGGTAGGGATTGCATGTCTAATGGTTGCAGCTTTAGTAGGCTTCTTCGGAACAATATCAGTATACATAACAGTGAGGAGAAAGACTAGAAAAGCAAATCGGCGCTCTTTAGAGTTGCAAGGGCCGCGTTTGTCTGACAATATTAGAAGAGACCGATTAAGAAAAGAACAAGCAGGTGCAATGCAGGCAGTATTATACTCATTGGTGTATCTAAACTCTTTCATATGGCCATTCCTGGTGTTTGCAATTAACGAGTCAGTAGATACACAAGGAAGGGAAGGAGAGCCTGGTTTGTTCACTCTTCAGTTGCTAGCATGGATCTTTTTTCCTTTACAAGGAGGATTTAATTGTATAGTGTATCTTAACCCACAGTGGAGGAGGTGGCGAGCAATTCATCCTAATGCTAGTAAGATGACTACTGTTTGGAATGTAGTGAAGGGTAACAGTCCCCTAGACAAAGCACGAGAGAATAGAGTTCGAGAAGAAGCTGTCGAAGAAGTAGAAGTTACCACTGACGAAAGAAGAACAACACCAATACAATCCTCTACTCGTCAATCATCACGAATGCTATTCGATGGAAGTTGGTTTTATACATCATTCAAACGGCTGTCAAAGAGAATAAGTAGAAGGTCATCAGGAGGTATTAGTGAGGGTGAAATAGTGGAAACAAAGAATGATACCGAGGACTTGCCAAAGTTTACAGGTTATGCTCCCAAGTCGGCAAGATCTAAACCAACAAAAGATGATGAGAAGGATGTGAGTATTGGAGACAACAACATTATCATCCCAGCAGCAACAGTAGAAGAAGAAGATACTAGACGGAGGTCTCTTTTAGATGATGAGGCACTTTGGTAACTAATAGAGAGAGAGAGCAGAAGTAGGGTAGGCATAGAAATAGTCAGTAAGACAAAATGCATATATCATATGCACATAGTTTAGAATCTTAAGCTTAAAATGTTTCTAAACTATACAAACCTGGAACATCGGAAGCACTAGGCTACAAGTACTGTAGCACAGAGGCGCATAGGCCTCTACATATGCCGTTATGCAACAGTGTGAAGTAGGTATGGTTATAACTGTTTATCTCATCACGCGTGATCACATTCACAAAGTCGTCACTCCCCCCTAATTCCTTTCATAATTCACACTAAGCTTGAGGACGATAATGTTGACGCTACGCCGCTGCATCCAGCGCAACAACAGCGCCCGACGCAATTCTATATTATACCGACAGTGGTCAACATTATCCTCATCTACATTTAATAATGATGAGGATACCAACAATCAAATCCCCAACACATCAAAAGTTACTGCAATATCATACACCAACAACACTACCAAACGTCAGTTTAGTATCTCCCGTCATCCAGATCCACTACAGCAACATGGTACAATAAACAAACTTGACGATCCCGAAGATGATGTAGTACCACTAACACCCATTGATGGACTAGGCGGTACTAAATCATTATATACCGCTGATGATTTAGAGTATGAAGAACAGATTGATGGCGCTAACATTAGTAGTAAAGATAGTGATACTACATCACCACTATCGGAATTTTGGAATGATGAATTAGAAGAGGCAGGATTAAATGCAGGCAAAGGTTCATCATCAGATGATTATGCCAATTTATTCGGTGGAGCATTCGGCTCTTCATCCTCTTCAAACAATAACGATGATGAATTAGATGAACAAACAAAAGCAGATAAAGCCTACACCGCCAAACAATTAGCAATTCAAGAAGAATTAGATAAACGTACCGGAAGACTATGGACAGATGAATGGATTATAACCGACGAGGAATGGATGGCAGATGAATTATATGATGATATTGAGGAATGGAAGGTTAATAAATTTGTTACACGAAAGGCATTGGAAAGTGTTATTGTATACACTCCACCCTCAGCTAATACTACTACATCGAGTGTTATTGGTGTACCAAACTTATTAGATTTATCCAAACTATCCGTACCAAAATCATTACCATCCCATCCAGGACACGGAACACCAATTAAATATGCAAATTATCGTAAGAAACAAATCACTAAAAAGTTACATACATCTATCCAACTAGCGATACACGACGACCTCCTTAAAATATTGAATATGGATTCATATGATGAAAAACAAGTTGCAGTGGATGCACTATATGAAAATATAGTAGATACAATGTCAAAACGTGAAAGGGTATTAAGTAAGTTACCAAATTTTCATATCTTAGTTGAGGAAGGGTTGGAAAAGGTATTGGTTATGGTACAAGGTAGTTTAATGAAGGATGGTAAGAAGAATAAGGTAGAGGAGGTTGCTGCTGCTGCTAGTGCTGAGAAGAAGGGGAAGGAGGAAGAGGTTGATTTATTAGCTGCGGATAATGGCAAGGAGGAAGAGAGAAAAGATGCACCTGTCACTGATGTGGCATCGGTCAAGGCAGCTAAGGAAGAGACGAATGTTGAAGATATTATTGATGTCATGGGTGTAAATAATGAGACACCCACACCTGTATTTATGGATATACTTGCTGCTGCCAATTCACTCAAGTTACCAACTACTGCGTCATCAGATGCTTCCTCGACTGATGACGATGAGGAGTCTGACAAGGAAGAAGACAATCAACAAACAACACTATCCAAATTTTTTATAGAATCAAATAAGGATGATGTACCCAACCTCTTATATCCATTAAACGTACATAAAGCCGAGGGTGTTGGAAGGATGGTAGAGGAATGGCAATTAGCCGCTAACAAGGAAACGAAGAGGATAATGATACGTGATGTTATGGTGGATATTGCCAGTAAGATTGTTGATGCTGCCAATTGTTGTGCTGATGGTGATGAGGGAGAAACAAAGAAGAAGGGTGCAGCTCGTGTATTTGTTAGTGGTAAACGTGGTGCTGGCAAGGTATGCTCTGTCTTGATTGATATTGTAATGTTGTTCGGATATTGTATTTTAGTGACGTTTCCTAACCTACACTCTCTATCTTCTCACCACTCGCCACACCACCAAGACTGCTGCACTTGCCGGTATCGTAGCCTCGGCACGCATTTCCGGTCATATCGTCGTTTATCACCCCGATGGTGATAGATTACGTAAGCACGGTTACTACATTGATCCATGTAATCACCGTAAGGGAATATACAATTTACCAGAGATTGCCAAGGAATTCTGTCAAGAATTACTAACAAGTCATGGAGAAGACGTGGCATCTCTTCCTGTCGTATCAAGAGATGGTATGAAGGAATACTTAACAGATGATCAGATTCGGAGAGTGTTCAAGAGAGCATATGCCGATGATGAATCGGTAAGTGAAGAGGATACCACCAAGATGACAGAGCTATCGTTAGACAAGGTCCTTACCGTGGGTATTGGTAGCTCATCCTTATCATCGGGATGTTACTGTACTGTCATTAATCAGTTGATGAATCAAACCGAGAAACCATTCACGGTTGTTATGGATGAATTCAATTGCTACTACGATCATGGTCACTACTTCCACATGGAGTATGATGAACACGTACGAATGGGTGTACCTCCGAATAGGATTTCCATCTTTAAGCCATTCATGGATGCCATGGGACTTTATCCTGAAGAGTCTGGCGTGGATATTACCGACAAGTATGCTACTGATTCCAAGAAGGCAGTGATGAAGTGGGGATCTATCGTTGTGGGTACATCTGAATCAAGGGCGGTTAAACAATCCTTCACTCAATCTCTCGAGGAATGTGCACAAAAGGCAAAGCCGTTGCGTGAAGGTGAGGATGGAGTACATGCCGTGGAGGTTCGTAGGTTTGATAATACCGAAGTACAACATCAGCTATACAACTATGAAATCATCGGTATTGGTAAGTTGAGGTTTGATAGGGGAGAGACATCACTAAATCCTGAAGAGGTTGAGTATTTGAGACTAGTTTCTGGTGGCTCTGGGCAGCACTTGATGAATGCCTGTATGATTCCAAGTTCTTAAAGTTAGTTGGCAGTAAAAGTAGACTCTCTTTATTTTTAAATGTTAAAGCTCTTCCTTTCGATCTTCATTCTCATTATTACCAAAAGCAGCAGATGACATTGTTTCCAACAATATACCCCCATCGGCGACACCTTCCAGCTGCCTATCTTGACCTAATTCCCATAAGAAGACCCCCTTAAGTCCTTGCCGCTTAGCATACTGGACTTTTCTCCTAACGTCTTCTAGCGAATCAAAATGAAACCCATTCCAAGTATGAAGATGAAGAGACTGCAATGACTCGGGTACTTTTTTGATAACATCACTGTTATCACTATCACTGCCCAATTGTTCGTCAATCATCTCTGAGTAAGTCTTTACAAAGTTTTGCTCACTCCTGCCATAAGCTGGTATACCAATCACTACTTTGGAAGCATCACATCCTTTCTTGTGAGTAAATCTCTTGATTGCTTGTTGCATCGATGCGAAAGTTGCATGATGATTCCGCTTATCGTCAGATGAAGGTTGCATATCATATGTCATTAAATGTACTCTATCTACATTCTTACAAATATTGGATGGCAAGAATTGTCCTGGATGTAATGCAACGGTCACCACCAGATTCTTTTTATGAAGATGTTCGGCTGTGTATGATATGAAGTGGAGATATGCCTTCCATTGCTCAATAGTGTGTATTCCCTCGAAATCAAGGTCGATGCCATCTAATTCTTCACTTTGGCACACCTTTACTAATCCCTTAACAAATTTCTCTTGTAAATGTGTGCTTCCTATTACAACATCTACAAACCCTTTACTTCTCTCTCCTCCACCAACAGTTACTATCAACCTCAAGTTCTCATCTTTCTTTTGTTCTCTTTTATATGATTTTGCCTTTCTAATTAGTTCATAGTGATCAGACGATAGACAACACACTTCACTACCTTTTCCAGACTCCGGAGAGGCAAATTGCAACACTGATTCTGGTGTTAAACTAAATAACATCAAGTCGGTGAGATGTGGAGCAGTGGCATTGATGTTGATGTATGTTCGGTAATCTGGGAGATAACCTCCGACGACAAAATCATCTTCTGCTGATGAAGAAGACACTGCACACCTTATAGCCACGATGAGAAGGAAAGAGAGCAGCATCGTGGCGGCAGCTTTGTTTCAAATAAATGGCTCATACCAATCCTCTCTGCATATTATCTACTCAATTTACAAAAAAGGATACCAAATGCGACTAAAGAAACCTATCTTTGAGGTCCTAGTAGTTGCAGTAGAGGAGTAGTTCTATTTGGCAACAACGATCAGCCTTTATTTAATCAATTAATTGTTATTAATCTCTATTTGTACCCTCTTACTCACAAAATGTTTCATTGGGTATCTTATCTTCTCTAATCATGCACCTCATACGCGGTTATACCCGTTATTCCTTTGCTCTTCATCTTATTATACCCATCTTGCTTTGTATCTCCTGTTGCTGCTTTACCAGAACTTGAATAGAAGCCTGTCAAGTCAGGATATCCTCTAAAACCAATCATTTTATCAATATCTGTCGGCATATTATCAATCTTATTTGCAATGATCCATTCATCATCACCATTAGTGGTTGTGACATATCCATACACTAGATTATTAGCTACTACCTTTGCCATTTCAGCTGGAAACATCCTTCGAGCATGATCCAGTATCAGCGTACGGTGTTTGATTATTCCCGCATCAGTATGTTGATTATTCTTTGTTTTGATTTCACCAACCTCATACCATGTTGAGCCATCTATTACACGTACTCCAACCCGAATGGCATCTGATGATGATAAGTCCTCACTCATGAATCGATCCCATTGTTTCTTTGGTTTCAGTTTGTTGGTTGTTGCTTTCTTCTTTTTGCCCTTTGATGTAACAACAACAACAACAACTTGATGTCTTACTACTTCCAAAGCCAGCCATCAATAAAATAGTATATTGTTGCTTGCCAGTAGAAGCTACTACTACTGTATGATGGGATGGTATAACAAATGCACTTGTGATGACACTACTAATGTGAAGACAAAGAAGGAGCAACCCTATTAGTCGAAATACTTCCATCATATTATTCAGCTTAAAGGTTGGGGTATCTTGAAAAGTATAAAGTATCTGCTGCTCAATATTTGTACTATGAAACTGATTGCTCTCCTTTGGTTTTCCGTTGTATAAGGTAATAAAATATAGACGTAGTAGATTATATTGATGTGTGGCTACAGTAGAGAATTATGACACTGTGCTCTACGCTGCGCTCTACGTGAGTTGATGGCCCGGTATCCTAGCCATCAACACTCAGACTAAAAACGATAGACGATAACTGTATCGTTCATCCTCCTTTAATAATAATATCTCTACCAGTATGGTTCCTTCAATACCAGCTTCATGGCAGTTTATTCTTGTTGTTCTCTTATCATTGAACTCCTCTAATTGCTTTACTAATACCATCACAACTAATAACAATTGCAAACATCATAAATTATCAACCAACCATTACATGAGCAAGTATTCATATATTTTTGACGAACAGAATCAAAATACAAAAGTGAGCACCGACATTATATATGAAATTGATACCCTCATCAACGAAAGAGTATCGGCCAGAGCTGAGAAGAACTTTCAACGAGCAGATATGATAGCCAATCAACTTTTACAGAATCATGTAATACTCGATGATAAGGAGTTAACATGGCGAATTGGTACAAAGAAAGAGATTAAGAAACGCATTGCAATATCCAAAAAGAAGTCAAATAACAATAAAGCGCCAAGAAACAATAGCAGTAATGTGTTTTGGTTGTCTTCTAAATCAGGGCACAATACATCAACTTTGTCTGAAACAGATATACTTGCCATGCTAGAGATGAGACGTACAGCGCAACGAGCACGGGATTATGATACTGCTGATAGGATACGAAATACATTAAAGTCTAAAGGGGTATACATTGATGATGGGATGAAGGAATATAGGTATGATAATGTACCATTCAAGCAAAGGGGAATAACACAAGATATGGTATCGTCGTCGTCTAAATCGTCAAGAGGGTGGGGATTGAGACAGTCAAAGCATTCTCTTCCACTACCTTCCGATGATGCGGTCAGACATGTTGATGATCTTCTTAGGCAGAGATCTGATGCAAGATCTAGTGGCAACTATGTCATATCTGATTCAATACGAGATCAACTTTACGAGACATACAACATTCGTATAGACGACAAGTTGAACGAATGGAGTTGTGGTGGATCATTTGGTGATAATATCGATCATTGGACAAGTACAAACAAGCAACCCATTGTTGGGTATACGAAGAGTGAAATGTCTGCGACAAATGTATCACCCGCGGATGAAGCATATATACAAAGCAAGGTTGATGAGAGAATGAGGGCTAAGAGGACTCGCAATTTCGAGTTATCTGATGGTATCCGCGACGAGTTGTATGCAGACTATGATGTCACAATTCACGACAAATTGAACCTATGGAGTGTTGGTGGGGATTTCGGAGAAGGGCAGGAGTGGAACTACAATGAAAATCTAGCCAAGAGCAGCAGAAGACCTGAAGGTGGTGGTCGTGGTGACTTAGATTTAGATTCAGAAAAGGAGACTTCATCGTCAATAGCACACGAGGTTGTAGAAGAATCAACCAGGGAGGAGCTGGAAAGCCTAACAGTTGTACAGTTGAAAACGAAGCTCCGGCAATCTGGATTGACAGTCAGTGGTACCAAAGCAAAGTTGATAAATAGATTGTTAGGAACAGAAGTAAACTAATTAACATACTTTTACTAACATATACCATATACATATATAGCTACTGCTGTTCTCTTTGTTCTCCGAGCAAGTTAAGGTTTGCAAGGAAACAGAACAAAGAGGCGCATCATTCAAATCACTTTTAGATCAAGACAACCTCATCTTATGAATCATATGACTCGTCATCATCATCCATTGTATTGCTCCGTCCTAATGTCGCTTCCTCATCATCCGAATACTCTTCTGGAGCTTGTAGTCCACAATTCAAGAAAGCATTCGAGCAAAGCCTTTCGAAGAATGTTTTCTGAGCCACTGGTGCTTCCGGCACATTATCCTCTGATTCGATAGTCTCAATTGCTGTTTCATCGTCCCTCGCTGGTAGTTGCTTGTCTAATTCAGAGCCCACAGTTTTACCAATCTTTGTAAAGACGGATGATTCATAGAGTGTCTTTACTACTTTCAGAAATCTAACAAAACTGAAATCATTATTCAGGGACATCTGTAGTTTGAAAGGGCAAGGAACAAGTGTGAGATACATGTTCAGCTGATGTGAAAAGAAAAAGGCAGAACGTTAAAATGGTACTCACCTTTGCAATTGGTTCCCCCTTATCTCCTTTTGTACTCCACATATATGGTAAATCAATCATCACCCCTGTGTGAGAGCAATCTATTATACAAGTAACATTTACCCCCTTCTTCATCGGTGCCAATAACGTTTTGAAGAACAAAGTATCCCGAATAATTCCAGTTTCTTCATAATCCGTGGGGATTATTGCCTCGTCATAACTCTCGGCAGTCTCATCAATTGGTGAATCTAACACCCTACATCCATGTCCCGTGAATAATACAAACACGGCATCCCCCGGCTTACATTTCTCAGCCAATTGTTTAAATGCATTTGTTATATTTGCATGTGTTGGTTGTTTATGTTTCTTATCATCCATAAGTATAGTCATCGCGTCTGACGTTTCCGGGAAGCCATAAACATTCACCAAGAAATCTTTCATAGATCGAACGTCATCATGACATGCCTTAAGTTCCGCGTCAGGTGTTTTACGATAATTACATCCAATTAATAATGCACGTTTCTTATTCACACCCTTTTGAAAACCCGGTGGTACTAATCCAAATGGTTCATTTAAATCAAATTGATATGATGATGTAACAGCCGGTACTTGATTAAACCCCACACCCTGCATTTCTGGTTTCATTTTACGTAATAATTGTGCCCAACTCATACTACTGGCGTTACTGCTATCATTTAAAACTAGTGTGTCGAATGATGCTAGTGTCCTATCGACGGTATATCCCGCCGTGTCTACAGTTTCATCGTCATCATCATCGAATAAGTTGGAAGCATCAACATTGTGTGGACTTGCAATGTTATTCACCTCGGATTCTGTATCATACATCGCTTTTAGGAGAGCATTACAACATGATCCACCATGAGAGATTCCAGGCTCCCGTGTACTTGATATAATATCAAATTCCTGTTTTGTTTGGGGTGAGTGAGTGTGTAGGGATGAGTTGTTAGAAACAGAAATGGATGAGATTAAAGTCAATTCATTTATGAGTTCCTCTGCTAAATAGTCTTTCCGCAACCCCCATTGCCTCAGCTTTGTCTTTCTCTCATACTACACACAGGAAACCACTCCCCGAACTGCCAAATAACTCCCTAAGTCTCAATCCCAAACTTCTTAAAATACAACACACAAAATACAACATCAAACAATACACACATAAAACACGTACCTCACTAGTAGGTAAATCCCAAACATTACCATATCTACCAAAAACACCCCCAATAATCCTAACATTACTAGGTATAAATGCATTACATTTATATTCATACTCTTTTTCACTTAAACTTGATACAATGTTATTACCCAATTCAATATCATCACGTCTTGTTAATGGTAAGTTGGATGAATTATTGGCAACGACTTGTAGGTATGCCATTAAGTCTGCCATTGGTATGTCTAGTTGTACTTCTGAATCTGTAATTTGTTTATTATTAGAAGTAGTAGTTTGTTGATTGGACATATTGGAGGTATTATCTGTTGCTGTTGAATTTGGTGAGTTTGGATTGGAATGTTGTCTATATTGCTGTTGTTGTGGTGGTGAAGATGAGTTAAAGTGAATTGGAGTAGTTGCTTCATTATTACTTCTTCTGCTACTGCTTTCACTGCGTGTTGGTGTTTCTCTTCTTCTACTTGAATCACCATTGCGTCTTGATTCTCTATCTCGATCTGACCTTCTATTATTGTGATCACCTCGCTCGCCGGAACGTCTTCGGTCATCTCTATCTCTACTGTCTCTATCTCTTGATCGAGATGATCTTTGTTTAGATAAGCGTTGCCGTGAGCTGCTCATTATTACTATTGTTTATATATCAATATCAGTATATAATTTTAGTTGGGAATTATTTTTCGAGTGATATTGAGTGACACACTGATATATGCACTAATTTTCAGGACGCTTTAATAATACACCAAATTCACAGAATTTAACCTCACTAGCCCGCCTCTATAATACTATATTGTTGCGAGGGCAGGTTTATCAGTGAAGAAAGTTGTATTATTGGGGGGTTGGGTTTTTATAGCAATTCGCTGATTCTTAGTAAAAAAATGAGTATGCCCTTTATCATACGCCGCTTTCGCTACTAATGAAACTAATGAAACTACCAATTATAGACTCCTCTTCATTGGTTGCAGTGCTTTGTTGTTATATTCAGTCTGCCAACAGTACCTATGGCTATCTCATCGTTCAACTAATAAATCCAACGACGAAAGTCTTTCGATATTAAAGGGGCAGTGAAAGGGTATAATGGGTACAAAGAGGCCCCCGTGTAGCAAAATCCACAAATCGATATCATACATTGAGCTCTTAAAAGCGGCACCTCACTAACAATGATGAACAGTAGAGCGAATGTTGAACAGTTTATATGTACTGTTGTTATCCTACTATGTACAACAGCATCGATAGTAGTAGATGGATTCTCCACCACATCTTTATTGCAAAGGATACCATCATCTCCCATCAACAACAATATCCATCAACCATCAACATACTACCATCATCACAACAACAACAATATACTACTACATCAATCCAAAATTATAGATGTAGAAGTAATACCAAACGAAGAACCAGACTCTTCCTCTTCTTCCATCACCACCACTAACCCTACATCTAATGAAGAAGATGAACTAAACTTAATCCAATATTCACAAAATCAAGATCCCGAATGGAAATCAATGCCAATATCTTATTGTGATATTGTTAGTAATACATATATTGATTGTAATTTAGTATTTTATGTAAAGGATCCTAGTTTCAAAGATAGTAATAGTGGAAGTGGAAGAGATGGTGGAGCAGGAGCATCGGAGTATGAGGGGGCAGAATATGCATTGGGTGTGCCTACGGAGATTCCTATTGTTGTTGCTTTAGAGTTAGATGATAAAGATGATGATGGAAAGACTAGCAATAGAGGAACTAATACTGTCAACTTAAACAAGGTACTACCAATCAATCCAGATTTCGAAGAAGAAGTAGAGGGAAGCATGACAGAAGAAGAGAAGGAAGAAATCTTCCAACTTGCCGCTAGAGCATTACAAACTGAGTATGGTAAGTCAATCCGAATGAAGAAGACTCCACGTGTATTAACATTGGAGGGTGATTTAGATGAGATTATTGGTAATTGGAAAGATGTACTGTTGGGGAACAACAACAATAAGAAGAAGAAGGAGGATATTAGTATAGATGATGCCTTGAATATACTTGATGATGAAGACGATGAAGAGGAAGATTATTTTGATAAAATCATGAGAAGAGATTTAGGTGATGATTACATGAGTTTACTAGATGATGATGACGATGATCCTGAACTAGATGCAGAGTTATTAAAACTATTTGACAACTCGGCAATATCAGATGAAGAATCATTAGACACACTACTCAATGAAATCGATACCCAAGAGTCACAATATAAGGAAACTACATACAATGATTTAGTTCAACAATTACAACCAAGTTCAGCACTCAAACTGTTAAACTTTATTGGTCCTGGTGACAAGGAATATACAATATTAAAACCATTACGTCCAATATTACTAGTTGGTAAGGAGGATCCAAGTGATTATACAAGACGGATATTGTTAACCGAGGAGGAAAGGGCTGTGATATTACCTAGGTTGGAAAAGAGTTGTCGAGATGGATTAGAGGAGGCTGGATACTTTTTAGATGGCAGTGGCGGAAGTGGAGGTAGTAAGTTGGGAGCATAAGAGAGGAGTACAATCAAGGAGAGATAAAGTTGATCACTAGTTTCACAAACAGACGAGTCTTTCTTCAAGCCTTACAAGAGTATCCGTACTTTATCCTTGCAACTATCAGGGTCTGAGGCCCGGTGGTAAGTAGTACATCTACAGTGTGGCGTCTTTGTACGCCTAGCGTTTGTAAGTGGATAACTCTGCTATGAATGGAGAGGGTATCCTTCCATTGAAAAATGAGCGATGAGCCTGTGTATTGAGTCGCACATACAAAATCTGCCGCCGACACACACCTCCTATCAACCTCACAAACTCTTAGTCCATTGCAACACCATTCAAGCCTTCCTCTACCACTACTATACTTAGAAGGCGACAGAGATATATTAGATACATTTGACATGGACTTTCCATTATCACCAATTACTAAATCAGCAATGTGCTGCGGTTGTGGAAGAGCATGTTCATGTCATATAGATAGCATCGAGCAAATTAGTGGTAGCCATCGATTGAAACCATATCCGTCAAGTAGTAGCTTTAGGCCTTGGTTGCCGTCATGGTTTGATAGCTTTGACAGACACGAAGATCAATCGAATGACGTCTGTCATGAGGTAGCAAGTGCCACCAACAACGTCAAACAGGTAGATGAAAGAGTCTATCCAACCCAGAGACGACGGTACCATGAAGTTGCAACTACTATACAAGAAGATACCCTGCCAGGCTTTACTACCATCGGTCATCCTTCATTAAAGATATACAAGTTTCGTCTACCTCCTCATCTGCTTCATTTGTTAGATGAGATTGTAGACGGCTGCTCTGAACATGCCGATTCTTTATCTACGGGTTGGAGGACGTTCCTATACTCTTTGACAAAACAAGATATAGCCCTTCGTGATATCCCTGGCATGTATGAAACGGCTCGGCCTATTATCTATCATATTAAGCGCACAATTGAAAGGTAAGTCAAGAAGTTAGACAAAGTTGTTTTGTGCATATCATATGTCTGTTGTTCTCACACGTACTACCATTGCACAATGAGCAGAATGTACATGGTCGACACTGTCAAAATAGATAGGAACCAACCTCATGTATTGAAATATGCAGCCGAAGACAAACACACTGGGGTCGAGCTCCACCATGATAAGTGTGACTTGACTGCCAACATTATGTTATCTAGATCTTCTTCGTATTCTGGCGGAGGGTAAGTGTAGTAGTTGTCCTGTCTTGTGTATGCTTAATTCTAACATGATAAAATCAACTATCCACCCAACATAAACAACAGAACATACTTTCCTGATGCTAATGAGACTGTAAGGTTAGAATTCGGAGAGTTTCTCATCCATCCAGGCAACCTTGTGCACGGAGGTGTTGATATAACTCAAGGCAAACGATACTTGATGATTATGTTTACTTATACGGAGAGTTAAGAAGCGCGGGTAGACAGAGAATTAGAAGTCACAGAGAGGAGCTAGGTCGGTTATCACTCGTTGAAACGACAATGAGATAGATATATAATTCATAATGCTAGAGAAATAGACAGTCTTATATGGTGCCAATTATCATGTAACCTATACTGCTACGTAGCTCAGCAGTGTTTATGGAATAGAGTCATGATTCACCTCTTTTGATTCATCTTTTGCCCTTCTATACCATGTCCAAACCCTTTTACGCTCTTCTTCTAGGTATCTAACCCGCTGTCTATCTTTTTCTAGCTGCTTTTCGAGTCGATTAGCCCGCTGTTCCTCTTCTTCCAACTGCTCTTCGAGCTCATCCAACTGCTCTTGAAGAGGAATACTCTCCATTCTTTCTTCTAACTGATCAATTCGACTCTGGAGCTGAGTATTTTGACTACGGACAACTTCTTCGTTCTCGGTAATCAGTACATTTGCTAGCTCCGCCATTGCTCTGGTTTCTAAGTTCTGCTTAATAATTAGTTCATTTTGCTCCTGCAGTTGGTCTAACTGCTTCTTATTACTAAGAACTACACTGTTGGTTGCTACGAGTAAATTCTTCATTAGATGCCCTGGAATTTCATCGAAGGACAACTTTTCAACAGCCTCAATTCCATTTAGAATTAGAAATCCCATCACGGATGATAGCATAGTTTCACAGTTCTTTGCATCTGCATAACTGAGCTTATCCACGACGTTTTCCATTGAAATTGGATACAACTTCAAAAACTGTTCCTCTCCCTTAACCTTTAACTCATCGTACCCAAACTGATCCGCTGTTTCTATGATATCCTTGGAGTAACTCTTGAAGTCTTCATCAGATACAACCCCTCCATATGCGTTGATCAATAAGCAGTGAAAGACTTTAGGATCCACATTCGACAGAGGAATTGCATCCACATCTTGCTGACAATCAAACAACTCCGAAAGGACTTTAAATGGCTGAAGAACTGAGCGATGGGCGTGAAAATACACTGTCTCACCGTCTGTACTTTCAACCTCAAACACAATATCGGTTGTAATACTTTCATCTTGTTTGCTATAGAACCTGACTACATCGCCCTTACTTGAACTTTCAACGTTGAAAAGAATCTTGCGTGACTCTTCATTGGCTACGACTGTGGAATTGTCGACAGAGGGTTCAATATCTGTTTCATTCATGTTTGTTTTGGTGGATCAACATGGGTTTGTTGGACAGTTGCCGCAATAAAGCTGTGCTACCTTCGTGTTATGATATTTTTACCCGCCATTTTCAACATTTTTAGAGAAATTTTTTTTTCCTGAGCTTTTGTCCCTGTTTTGTCCAGTCCTTAAGACGCTGATAAAGCTCGTAATAGTACAACCGGGTAGTAGAGGAAGCAGAAAAGTGCACATCTTGTGTCAAAGTAGACATTGACTAATTTGGTTGTCAAAGCCAAAGATCAATCAATAACCTTTGGTCAGAGCTCAGTGTATCATTGTCCAATGCAAGCTGGCATTCAAGCCTCCTTAACAACTCTCGAGTTGGTACATGCAAGCAATCCCAGCGACAATGCCTCCTTCACCAATGATGAGGTTGAGGATGCACATCGTTCTTTGGACGAAATCACAAGAATGGCAGCCTCAATAAAAGAGAAACTACCGACGAGTCTTCTCGCTACTGATAAAGATATGAATGATATTGATGAGTCGGTGGATGAGTCTTCTCAGTCAAGTATATCATCACATCCCAATGCATCATCGACAGTGATAAAGGCAGGTATCTTAAAGAAGAAACAACCCGATACTGATGATTACGGTGACACATCCACAAATGATGATCATCAACCACAAAGGAGACTCTCTATTGGACGAATCGCTTCTTCCGATGATAATGATCAACCGCAGAGACGTCTCTCGATTGGGCAAATCTCCACTAACGATGAACCACAAAGACGACTCTCGATTGGGCAAGTCTCCATGGTTCCCAATGATTCAATGACAGAGACACAAGACGGTGCCGCCAAACAAGGCAAGGCTCGACAAAAGCAGGGCGTATCATTCTTTTCAAGAGGTCATAATACAGTCCATCCGGTAGATATTGAGACTGGTAGCGGTGTCCGTAGAAATAGCAGTAGTAGTAGCAGCGGAGGTGTTCGTAGAAACAGATTCTCAAAGACAATCCAACGCAAGGATAGTGAACCAGCGGGGACATGGAAGATGACGGCTAGGGAGGCATTTCGTATCATTGATGAAAACGGAGATGGTTTCCTACAGAAGGAAGAGGTTGTCAGGGCTATAGAGATGATGGTTGAACACGGTGAAATGGGTCTCGATGGTATGACTTCGATTGAACTTGCCGAGAAGATGATGTCTGAGGTTGAGTAAGTTCTTGTGTCGTTCTTTGTCTTATAATAAAACGTACACTACTCATTCATGCTTCTCCTTCTCTTGTAGTATTGATGGTGACGGACAAATTGACATGGATGAATTCACAGAAATGATGAAGAAGACATCCACTGGCTTGGGGAAAGCAAGTGCACTCACATTCGATCATCGTATGTCATCACTTGCTAAAAATGTCCTCATTGCACATCAAAAGAAGATTGAGAATAGTATCATCGGTGAAGATATGTGGTTGATACATCCACAGAGTAGCTTCCATGCCACGTGGGATATACTTGTATCTTTGTTGATACTGTTGACTGTGATTACCATGCCGTTATCTCTTGGGTGGGAGGAGCTCAATGAGTACTTCTTTAGTATGAATCTAACGGTAGACTTTATCTTCTTGCTAGACGTTTGCAAGAATTTTTGTACTGGCTATGTCGATGAGAATGAAGCAATCATCATGAATGCCAGCCTTGTTCGTAAGAACTATCTCTCTGGCTTCTTCATTACGGACTTTTGTAGCAGTATACCATTGGACTTGATATTGAAAAGTGTTGGAGTTGATTCTGTGGGAGGTACCGTTACTGGTACTAAGCAATCGCTCAAGATGCTAAAGCTTCTTCGAATGGCCAAGTTGTTTCGATTATTTCGAATCAATCGACTCTTTTTGCAAATCAAACAAGTTGTTTTGCTGGTTGAAGAGAAGTTACAATTCCGCATCTCTGATGGATTCACCAAACTCATGAGATTGGGTGTTGGAGCACTCATATTAGCTCATTGGATTGGATGCTTTAACTTTCTCCTTGTGAGGCTACATGACTTTCCACACGATAGTTGGGTGGTCTATGCTGGACTTGATGATCAACGACCATACACACAATGGAGTTGGTCCTTCTTCAAGGCATTGGCACAAATGATAATGATTGGATTCGAGACACCTCCGTTTACTAATGTCTCGTGTGATGCATTATCAGATTGGTGTACAATTGAGTATTGGATCACATTGGGATGTTTGTACCTTGGTGCTATCTTCTACTCTCTCCTCATTTCTTCCATATCGTCAATACTACAAACGGCTAACCAATCGAGTAGACAGTTTGATGAGAGTTTGTTACGGATCGATGATTACATGCGTACCAAGAAACTCCCAGCCGCAATGAGGGAGAAGGTTAAGGACTACTTTCACCTTCAATTTTCGAATGGCAAGCTTCATAAAGAAGAGGAGATATTTGATTTCCTATCTCCTGTACTTCGACGTGAAATCAAGCAATTCACTGGACGGGACATTTGTCGAAAGGTACCATTATTATCAACTCCGTCAAATAGAGACTTTGCTCAAGACATTGCATGTGTGATTGAGCCGACAATGGTATTTGCCAATGAAGTCATTATGCGAGAGCAGACAACTGGTGATGAAATGTTCTTCATTGGTAGTGGTGTTGTCGAAATCTTCATCTCATCGTCCAAATCGGCATCATACCTTGCAATCGGAGATGGATGTGTAAGTTTCTTTATTATTTGAGTTGTTGTCATCCTCCTCTTTTCCACTTCTCGTCATAACCTCTACCCCATATCAACTCATCAGTATTTTGGAGATGTTTCCATCTTACTTGGAGTACGACGGACGGCATCAGCAAAATCAAAAACTCAGTGCATGCTTTATCGATTACGAAAGAGTAGTCTTATTTCTCTGCTTCGTGACTACCCTGCTATGCAATCGAAGATGACAAATGTAGCTCAAAGTCGTCGAAGAAGGTTGGCCCATTATATAAATCCCAGTGAAGTTAGCCTCGCTCCCGGTGATGAGATTGATACCGAGGATTGCAAGACTGGTGAGTATCGTGCCAAACAAATACTTTGGTTTGCATGACATGATATTCTAACTTCTGTATTTCTACCCCTTATTTCCAACAGCCTTATTTGGACAAGATGCTGAACAGATTTTATCGGAGAAAGAAAAAGAGACCGAGAAGGAGAGAGTTATCTCCGGTAGACGAACGACGCGACGCCGTGGTTTACCGGTAGTGAAAAGGAAGGCAAGATGATGCGTTTGGTTTACCTCCGGTGGCTTGCTTTTGATCTTCCTATGCCATGCTTCTTTTGAGAGTTCAGCTACTTAGCTTTCTCTAGCCGGGCAATCTTTTATCTGCTGGTCAGTGTCAGTTTCTCACAGAAGTTGCTCACTAAGGATGCTAAGGATGTGTTTTATTTGTATACTAATCAATGATCAAAGCCGAGTACCTTCATCAATTCGAGGGTAATGGTTGTTCTAAATCTAAGTCTCCTCACATCTTGTGATAAAATTTTCATTAATTAATCTGCTGTCATGAACTCATCAAATGATTCATATGTTGGTTTCCATTTCAATTCTTGATTGCTTTTACTTCCATCATATACTTTCCCCAATAATCCATCCTCTGCTTTACCGAGAAATGGTGGTACCTTTGTATACTTCTTATATCTTTCATGTTTCAATGCACTTTCACATATACCTCTTCGTGTCGTTGGATTTCCATCACTTATCAAATATGTCTGTTTACTATTAATATCATGTCCAACGTTTAAAGCAGCCAGTACAGCCGATGCTGCATCATCATAATGTAACAAATTAACAATCCCATCCTCACGTCCTTGTATACTACCACTTTCTGAACACTTCTCTAACCAATAATTATGTGCTCCTCGGTCAAGTGTGTATAGTCCGGCAAGACGCAGTGCACATCCACCTAATTCAATTACTTGCTGTTCTGCAAATATCATCCGTCCTTGACGTGGATTGGCTATTGGGTCGATTGTTGATGATGATTCAGTGACCGTTTCACCATCTAATCCTTCATATACTCCGCCACTTGATGTGAATACAAATGACCCCTTGTTGTTGTTGCCTGACCATAATTGAGTAGCTGCATCCTTGACGGCAGTCGGATAATCATCAAATCCAGAAGGCGGTGCACAGAACACAACATCCGTATATTGTTGCTGTGATTCTAATACACTGTCCATTGTTGATAGGTGAAATCTACTACTTTGCTCTTCATCATTATCATCACTGCTACTGCCCAAAACTTGCTCACGAATTGCAGCATGACGATTAGTAGACTTGGTAATACCAATAATTGATCGATTTGCAAAGTCGGGATGTGATAGGAGCTGTTTACATAATGATGTACCTAATACGCCACAGCCAACAATTGCAATTTTATCTGATGATGATGTGGAGCTCATAGGCGAAGAGTTAGATTGAGATGAAGAGAAGGCATTGACCAAAACACTACTATGAGATAATGATAGTAGTAGGACCGATATGAATAGGAGGAATAGGGGATAGGAGGCCGCCATGATCATAGATATCAGTCGATAGCAACAACAATATCTAAGAAGAGAAAACAATTGCGGTATCCTTTACACTCTCATAATTTTTCTATTGAAGATTATACCAGATTATATCTACCTCTCTAGTGTTGTTGATCATGGCAACTATTAATGTCAATAAGCGCCGGCGGACTGCCGCTGATACCCTACATATTAGTGATTTACCTATTGGTTTCATAGCTGATGTATCGGCGTACTTACCCAAGCCATCGAGGGCGTTATTTGCAGTAGCTTTCAGTGAACCTTCATCCTCTTCGAAAAATAATGACTACCAACTATCACCCATCAGTATAGCCATTGTATCTGCAACACAATGGGATATATTAGACTTTGGAGATGTTGAAATGGAACTTGCAAACAAATTAACAGATAACGATATCAACGCAGTCTTGAAAAGTATCAATGCACAAGATGTGCTCAAAAGATTAAAGCTTGCCGGATGTGTTAATATTGAGGGACATGGTTTACATCCGTTACGAAGATCATCTACACTAGAACAGATTGACCTAAGCATGGCTAAGCAGCATGAAGAGCCTGATATCGATCCAGCACCACTGATACGTGTTGACGTTGTTCTACCCATACTCGACAGCATAATCAGTCTTCGTTCAAATCAATTTTCCTTAAAGCACATTCAAATTCCATATAAATGGCGTGAAGATGATGACAATCTCCATTTGATGGCTGAATTCAGAGCAAGATACAATACTCTTCTATCTATTAAATACCCCAGCTGTACACAATGCAATACGAGCATGGATAATAAGAAATGGCTCGCTTCAAACCGTGATCTTATCCAGAAATACAGCACGTGCTATATTTGCCTGAAACACTTTTGTGGCGATTTCGATTGTTTTGATGGGCATGAGACTCTACAGCACTGTTATTCCTGTGATAAAGATTACTGTTTAGATTGTATGCATACATTGGACTGCACACAGTGTGATGGGTGGCGAACGTGCAATGGCTGTCAAGGAAGTAAAGAGTGCGATGAATGTGGTACAGTTTTCTGTGAATACTGCGTTAAAACATGTGATGAGTGTAACAAGGATTACTGCGAGGACTGTGTTAGGATTTTTAAGTGCTCTGCTCCTAGTTGTAACCGGAAGCAATGTGCAAGATGCTGGAAGCGTGGAGGAGATTACTCAGACATTGCAACACAAAAAGAGCACAACAACGTCATTCATTGTTTTGAATGCGAGAAGGATTGGTGTTTCAATTGTCTCCCTGTGTCCATTAAGAACGAGGATTGTTATGGTTGCTTGTGTATCTCCCAGGGAGTAGAGGGGAGGTAAAAGAAGGAGTTTAAAGGATCTCCGTAGCTCCAACCGAGGCCAAGCCTTTGACGATCAATCAAGAAAAATACAACACAGAGAAGCAGCAGAATAGATACAGTTCATTACACATGACATGAAATTAGCTTACAAGGACAGAAGCCTTCGAATAGCAAGCAATCAGAACTATTATAAAAGTGAAAACCCAGACCCCAAACAATTGATCCCAACAACAATGAAGAGAAACAAGATGATACAACTACGACCTTCGATATAAATCTCTACTGTGTGAACCTTGATTTAAAGCAAATGCAGTATTTGGGGACATGGCATGATGAGGTGATGGACCTGTTCCGCCACCGCTGCCTACAGAATTACCCCCACCCCGTCTACGCTTATTCATACCACCTTGACTCTGACCCGGAATGCCCGTGAAGTGATACCCAGAGTTGGCAGTCAAGTCTCGAATACGATTCGACGCTATCGATCCACTAACACTATTACTACCGGCAATTGTACCAGATGAGAAGGGACGGAAGTTTGCCCCGGGTGATTTAGTACGGTTCATATTATTCATGTTGCTCATGAATGATCGTTTGGTACCGCCATTCATTACATTTTGTTGTGCCTTTTGAGTTGCCTCACGTTGGGCCATTAATCCACGAAGAGGAGGTTCAGAGCCACGGCTACTTGCCAAGCTTGCCGATGATGAATGTGGTACCATATGCGGAGGTTGGCCTCTGGACGTACTACCACCACCACGTCCATTTCCACCGCCGCCACCTTGAAGCTTACGAAAGTTATTCAACATGTGATTCTGTTCGGATATCTTTGAATCCTTGGCCTTAATTGCATTCTGCATATCGGTGAGGGTCTGTTCATACTGCAGACGTTGGGATGCCATCATTTGTTTGAGCTGGGTATTCTCAGCCTTGAGTTGTTCGTGTCCTCGTGATGCTTGCATACTCATACGACTAGCACGATGAGATTCCACAAGGAGCTGCTTTAGTAGAAACTTGGTATTCTTCTTTAATGAATCGGATTGTTGGATGAGACTTTGGCATACGTTGGCATAGTGTAAAGCTCCGCTGCCACTTTGTTTCGAGAATAATGATTGCATGGTTGCCTTGCATACGTCCTTTCCATTACTATCCGCCACCACCAATTCGGTAAAGTCTTGCTCACCCAGTCTCCTATTACATGTTGGACACTGACTACTCTGTTCAAAGTGTGAGTACGTGCATTCTTTTTGGGAGAGGAAGGGAGATAAATAAATGAAGTGTTAGTTTTAGTGAATAAACAAACAAATGAATTAATTAAGCCACTCTCTCCCCCTTCACGTAAACAATAAATGAACCAGTCCACACCCATTCATTAAATTAACATTAATTATCATCAATTCCCCATGGAAGACGTAAATATAATACAACAACACTCCCTCTTCCCAATTAATTAAATAAGCAATTAATTATTAACTCACCTTCACAGAATACACAATCACACGCACAGAGAAAACACGTAGTAGCTAATGGTTTGTGGCATAAATTACACGACAAAGATGGTGCAGCCATTGGACGTCTGGATGACGCGACACTACCATTGCTAGTCCCCGGCGGTGCCATTATTTCTTTGTTATTGGTTATTGGTTGCTGGATTGGTTTATATTATTAATAGGGAATAAGGAGCAGGGAATTTTATTCTCCTCGAGTTTTCTCTTGGTGTATTATTTCAGCCGCGCTGCGTGGTTGTTATTTATTATTACTCCCCGGTGTTATTATCAGCTGCTGGTTGATACTATTATATTATACGCGTCGTGATTGATGTCCGTTTGATTGGATTGTGGTGTTAGTTAATGTATAATTCAGTGTTACTTATTTTGTTATTCAGTTGTCTCGATGGAAAATATGTACGACCGCAATGCGATTCAATTAAATTCGTTACGTCTCGGTGGCGGTGCGGGGAGATCTAATATGCACTTCCGAGTATCAACAATGCCTCCTTATTAATGATTTAATATCAGCTTTGATATACCGTTATTAGTGATCATCATCGTGAATGTGAGCTGTGTTGAGAGCTGTGTTGTTGGTTGTTGATGCGAAAAAAAAATGAGGAGTATTGTGATGAGTCGCACCTAAAAACTCAAACTCTCTCCGCAAATCAATAATACACAGTACAACGTAAAATAAAGTAGTTCCAATAGAAATATGCCAACAAAAATTGCAGTCACCAATGGAGAATGGGAGAGTATCGGAGGCGGTGGCCAAGATTTATCAACTAAACAAGATCAGTCTGGTTCAACATCGGTTGGCTCTGGAGAGGAAGAAGAGAGTAATAGTGCCAAGCTGTGGCGGGTATTTTGTGGGGTTGCCGTGGTAGTATTGAGAGGGATTTTCTCAATACCACCACTTAAAGATGACTACTTCAATACTTCATATGAACAAAAGTGAACCGACTACTTCCGAAGCTTTTATCTAAATTATTGTAAGAGGGAGGATAGAGTGGATGATCTTGAGGTGGAGAACTTATTGGGGTATTAGAGATATGCAAATGTTATACCTTGTGCAGCATATTAGTATAAACATAACAGTTTATGTTGATACTGATACCATACAACAATAACATTATATTCTTTATCTACTTGTTCTTCTTCATCTTCTTTAACACTCAAGACATGACATGTGCAAATTATTGAGCATATCTATCTCTCAGAGAATTGGTCTGACTCCAACCTTGAATAGTCACCTTCACCATCTCCCACTCCTCGCCCGGCAGATGTAACAAGTAAGGAACTAGCATCAACACCATGTTCATTATCATCATCTCCCGTATGAAATACCGCGGCAGTGGCGGAACTAATCGAATCAGCAACACAACTAAACAAGGGCCGTTGCTCTGCGACTCTTCCTGCTGGTAAGTGATGTTCTTCATTCCCATCGACTACTACTGGACTTAACAAGCCTCGAGTTTCTTCTTCATTACGACTTGGTGACGTAGTAGTTGATGGACTACGTTGTTGCCGAGCAGCAGCGGCTGGATATTGAGAAGAAGAAGGTGGAGCACCAGGAGGACGAGTTACACCCAAATCACTCCTTTCGGCCGGTTCGCCATACGATACTATTGATGATATCTTATTCCACCAACTATCAGATCGTTCTTCTTGATGGGTAGCAGTAGTATTAGATGATGACATGGATGATGATATAGCATCAGCAGCACCTTCCGTGGCATCTATCACGGCACCACCAATACCACCAAAGAATCTACCAAGGAAACCTTCTTCCTCCTCTTCTTGATTCTCTCGTGATCTAGCTGATCGTGATTCACCTTGTTGTTCATTCTGTGCATAAGCCTCGGCTTGTAGTTTTTCAGCCAATTTACGATCCATTGTTAATTGTATTGCTTCCTCTTTTGTCATTACCTCCGTCTGTTGTATTACCGGACTTACAACCTGACAAACTGGACAGAACATTAATGTAGCACTTTCAGTAACTTGCATCCAATTTTGACAATTGATACATTGTACTAATATGGCTGTACCTTCTTTAATTGCTTTCTTTGTGCGATCTTGTCCGTGTAGTGCGACCATTTGATTATTACCAATCTTTACCATTCTTCTTGATTCTCTACGTCTTGCTTCTTCCTCGGCTGCTTCGGTATTTGCTTCTAATTGTCCTTCGCTAGATGCTGATGCTGCAACATCTCTACCAACCGAATCCATGACACGATTACTATCCGCCAAACTTGTACTAGCTCCACTGCCACCGCCAGCAACTCGTGCCACAGCATTAGAACTACGTGAATCAAAAGCATCAGCATTCGCTTGTGCAATTGCCGCATCATTGGCAGCCTTTTCCTTCATTATATTTTCATATAGTAAACGTTGTTCATCGAGTAATGATTGACGCTGTTGGGGTGATAGTGGATTGCCATTCTCGTCGTATGCTAATACGTCATTATCGTCATCTACTGTTGTTGCTGTAGTTTGATCTGTGGAAGATTGCTGCTGTGATTCAAACATGTTATAGGATGGTGGAGGTGTATCAACTCCCTGTAGCTGCTGTTGGTGTAAATCATTTGGTAACAATGGAGGTGCCGCCACCGGTAATATACCATGTAAATGATCTATTGTACTATGTTGTATCTCTTCTGTGGGTGATACCTCTGGTGCCGTGGGTGCAGGAGGTGCATTACTACTTTGAACTCCCAACTGCTGCTGTTGCTGTTCTACAAAGTCAAATGAAGGCGGAGCAATTCCCCCCTCTCTTCCTATCTCTCTTCCTCCACTAGCACTACTACTTAGAACACGAGAATTCATACCATGACCAACCATCTCATCACTAACTACCGGCATGTTGGATGGTGGTGGAAATTTCATTGAATCAAATGTTGGTGGTGGTTTGTCTAGGCTTTTCATTATTGGTATTGCCTTCTCTGGCTGCTGTTGCTGCTGTTGCAACTGTACAGGATGTTGGGATTGAGAAGGAGCAATATTGGAAGTTGCAGTGGAAGTAGTAGGTGGTAACTCCTCTTTACCCTCCAACAATCTCAATAAACTAGATGACTTATCTTCCACTGTTACTGCAGATTGCTTTTGCTTATCTTGAACAGCACGTTGTGCCACTGATCTCAATGCTTCTTGTTTCTTTTTGATCTCTGCCTCTTCTGCTTCCTTCTGACGTTGTAATTGTATTGCAGCTGCGGCCTTTGCTTGTTTTTCTGCTTCCTTAGCTTGTTTCTCTTTTAGTTCGGTGAGACGTGCTCGTTCTTGTGCTGCTTGGATACGTTTCTGATAGATGGTATATATAGAGATATGAAGTAGAGGGGTTTTTTTGTCAGTATTATTTTGCTCAAGTTATGCAAAAATATATTATTGCAATAAAAGGTATATGATATATTCATGCATCCCATGACATATATGATATAGAGGGGCAGTTCTAAATTGCAACTTACCAACAATGGATTATTTTTACCAGTCTGTGACTGTTGTTGTTTCACTTGTTCTACCAATGTCTCACCAGATTTAACGACATCACTTTTATTACTACTACTAGTAGTTGCGGTGTTAGTGGTAGTGTCGAGATTGTTTAGTCGACGTTGTATATCATTAACACGTTCTTCTGTTGGTGCTTGTTGTTGAGTTGTAGAATTTGAGGGGGCTGATGATTTATTATTATTGTTAGGTTGTGTAGATTCTTCGGGTGCTGGAGCCGTTTTGGCCCGTTCCATCATCATGATTACAATTAGTTATGATGAAGAGGTTAAGTAGATATATATTGTTCAGCTTGGGGTGGTATATATTGATTAGATCGGAGCAACTCTCAACTCTTCTCCATCTTTAATCTTTCCATTTTTGTGATCAAGAATCAAGAGCAAATTATACTCTGGGTGAAAGGTCACCATTTGAGAGGATACAGGGGTCAAGTAATTTTATCCCTAAATTATTATGTTTGTTGCTACTGCAGCAGTCTTTGAGACCTACTTCGATTGGTATTGCAATAAGTCATTATAATATACAACTAATAACATCAGTAGACAGTGTTTAATAATCTTCTTTCATTTTTTTGGGTATTGTAGCGGCGCTACATCGACAAACTCCTCACATATACTTTTTATAATATATTGTGCACCTTATATTATCATAACGACATTAACATACAATACTACTGACTCTACAATATTAAGTCATATCAATCACCCAGCAATTTGCAAAGTAAAGGTATGATACAGCCACAATCTATACCATTAGATAATGATGATGGCAATGAAGATGAAGAAAAACAACACATGCAAATTGCAAATCAAATCGCAGTAAGAACTATGCGTGAAAGTTTATGCAACTACGCCATGGGTAAATCAAAACCATTAATCTTTGGTCAAATACTTGCCTTTTGGTTAGCCATGACAGGCGCCATACAAGCCAAGTTACATTTAGATTGTCACTTTACTGCCGCATCACTGTCAACATTCTCATTTGTCTTCCCATTGAGTGTTATTTGTTTAAGTTGTTTGATATGGAAAGAGAAAGGGTATTCATTATCATCTATCACTGATAGACTTAAAGGACAACAACAATCTAGTACATCACTGTCTGAATTGGATTTATCATTACAGCAAGAATTACAACAAGATAGTAGTAGCAATAATGAAGAAGAAGGAGGAGATAGTTCGGTATCACTACCGCCAGCCTCGATATTTGCACAAACACAACAACAAAATAGAAATAAGAGAAGATTATCAAGAATACGAGCCAAGCATGAAAAGAGGAATCATTTACTCTCAAGATGGTCATCACAACATTCTTCTACGCAATTAGCAGCAGCAAATACAGAAGATAATCAATTCTACATTGAAACTGTCGATGATATGCAATTCAATAGTACCGATGGTAACATAGAAGAGCCAATACAACATACATTCTTTGGATTATTTCCAATACATACCTCGTTACGAAATTATGCTATTATTGCCGCGTTTGATGTTTATGCCAATTATACTACGATACTAGCATACAAATATACAACAATAACAAGTGTGGGTATCTTTGATGCCTTGGCAATACCTGCGGCTATTATAGTTTCGAAATGTTTCTTTGGACGACGATATACCAAGATACATTATTTGGGCGTGTTAATATGCTTTGTGGGTATAACAATTAATATACTATCCGATTATCATCAAGATCAGAAGTTAAAGAGTGAAGATAGTGGTGAGGAAAGTGCTGGTGAACAAATGATTGAAGATGCTTATCCTCATCGGATCGCTGGCGACATACTTGCAATTCTCGGAGGAATACTGTTCGGTGTGTCAAACACATTACAAGAAGTGATTGTCAAAGATGGTACACTGCTCGAATACTTTGGATGTTTTAGTTTCTTTGCAAGTATCATTACCTTCTTCCAGGCCATGATATTGGAACAAGATGAGATTATGACATTCTTTACTCAATCATCTAGTGAGACATGTTCAGCGCAGGAAGGGAAGAATCTCTTCTTCTTATTTGCTGTCACTGGTGTCATGATGTACATGGGAATTGCTGCCTTCTTGCAGATTAGTGATGCGGCATTCTTTAATTTATCTCTACTAACGGGAGATGCTTGGGCAGGAAAGTCCGCGTTAGTATGTTTTATCATGTGCATATGTGTTGTTTGAACTCGATTTGCCTTGATTTGATTACCTTTGCAAACAACAAAGTCTCACAGAAGTTACAATCGCCTCTCTTTCATCTTCTTAACTTGTGAAACGCGCATCTTCCAGTGGTTTTTAGTTTGGGAGAAGGTATTGTACCTCCGCCATCCTTCTTCATTGCACTGGTCATTACAGTATCGGGTGTTGTTCTATATGAAACTTCACCCAGTCCAGTTGTTAATTGCCAAGAAGAGATGCTGTCAATAGATGATATGAACAGCATTACAAACGGTGACATTCAACTCACAGAAAGTAATGGAAGCACTGCACAAAGAGAAGATGATTTGACTACTGAACAAAGTGAACAGATCATATGAATTAAAAGAAAGTAGGAAGAGACTTTCGAATCTAACATGTTACTTTAATACATGCTTATTTAGACTGTACAGTTGATGACCCAAGAAAGACTATACATTTGTTTTCGTTTACAGTGACCACTGACCACATTAAGTTGTTGAAATTCAATCACATTCATCCACTTTCTCAGCCAATGATTAGAAGCCTCTCCGAGCAGCTCTTCTACCACGGATTCCTCTTAGGAGGGATAAACGATTGGATGGGAGGAGATATCGTCATGTATGTAGGCCTTTGCTATCTATCCTGTGCAATATCTTTTTGGCTGTGCATTTTTTTGCTCTTGCTAGGTATCCTATCACTAGAGTATTGTCGCATCTGCTCTATCTAATCTAATCTAAAGAGACTAAACAAACCGATACTATCTACATCAAATAGTCTTTTATTAACACCTAAATACAATCAGGAAGTGATTGTTATACATCTATGAATCAAAATGTGAAACATAAACACTCCCAAGTCTATGGCACTTCTAAATCAGCTTCTAATCCATCCTGTTCATCAGCTTCTAAATAATCTGGTTCATTCCCTGTTACCACAGCCATCGATGTATCACGATGTAACATTTCTCTTTTCTTCTTCTCATTTACATTAAACTCATTAAAAACAGATGTCGGCACTTCAACATCGGCATTATCATCATCTTTATCATCCTCCTCATCTGCACTACTGAATCTTCCCAATGTTGACATGGAGTTCATAGTATCACGATTATTGTATTTCTCCTTCTTTAGATGGATCATATCTTCTGGTATATCCAATACAATATCATCACTTGTCGCCGTATCCTCCTCTTCTTCATCATCTAAATCTTCTTCTCCCTCATCCAATGTATTCAAGATTGGTGCCATTGTAGTAATAATTTGTGAATTAGATAATCCACTATTCTTCAACATTTCTAACCGTACCGCAGCCTCGACGCGGGCAGCCTTTTCGGGTGAAAGTTTTCCGTCTTCTTCTTCGTCTATACTAGAGGAAGCACCACCAGTACTTGTCTTCTTATGGTATGACAAATCATGAAAGGCTTGTGTATCATCCATTGTTGCTTCGCTCATCCTTTCATTTAATGTTGGTAATCCTGAATTACTTGATATGTGCTTTCGTAACATCTCTTGCATTTCTTCTTGTGTAATGTTTGGATCGAGGTCTTTGAATCCAAGCTTATCTAATAACAAATCTGGATCAATAACATCAGTATTATGATCACCAATACCATCAAGTGATGATCCCACCGACACTGCGGGGGAGATTGTACTTCCCAATATACCCTCAACTATTGCCTGTGCAGTTTTAGTACGTTCAGGTGATGGTGAATTCCTCCGACTGTTTGGACGTGATCGTGATGAACTACGAGAACGAGCGCCCTTCAGTTTGGCAGGTGTACGCAATGCATGAAAGTGACCTGGTGCTGAATACTCTTCATCGCCTTCTGAATCATCATCACCTTCTTTATCAAGGGCTATTGATATATCCAATTCACTACTTTTTGTGATTGCAATCTTATGTTCCGAGTTATTATTTCCGCCAGTGGAGAAGGAGGAATCTTCTCGATCTTCCTCGGCTTCAGTTATTGCAACTGATGATCCAGCAACACTTGCTTCTGTGGCTGTTATTGATCTATTCTCTTCAGTAGCTGACATTATATCAAAGGTCTATCTATCTCCAATATTCCGATATGATAAGATGATTTGATTTTTTGATAGATAGCGCTCTCTTTGCAAAGTTGAATCCGCCGACAATTCTAAACAACTGCCAATGCTCGAGATATTATACAATAGTCAGGAGATAAGGAACAGTAATAAGTTAGAGAGCAGGGTAACGGGGCTGTGGAAGTTGATAATGAATGATGAATATGTTGAGCCTTTTGAGATTTGAAAGTTGAAATGTTTACTATTTTCTACATCCATATCAAACTACACGAGAATATAATTGAGTTTGCAATAACTATTTGCTGTATTTGATATAGAATCCATATTTGTTCCTTTATTTTAACCATGATTAATAATAACTATGTACCTAGTAAACTAGAATAGATACCAAAAATTATATATTTATATTTAGAACATATCATATGCTTATCTCAATCAAACACCACAATAACAACAAGAGATAATGCCTATACTGCAATAGGAAGGACAATGCTATTGCAATAGGAAGGACAATAGTAATACAGTCTTTGAGGAGAAGAGGAGGTTTAGTAAGTATAGGCTAGACTGTACCTCGATTGCGACTCATAGAATCTTATATTGCAATACTAAAACATAAACGATACTGCACATACAGAGGTACATAGAGTGTTAATAGATGATGAAGCCCGAAGACCAGCGACCATCATCTCCTAATACTTCTCCAGTGTTGAGAAAACGGTCAAGTGCAAGTACTGGTAGTCCACCAACATCGCCATTGTCTACATCAAGTAATAGTGATAATCAAAACAACAATAATGAACAACCACAATTACCTACTCTACAACAAGGAGATGTATCAAGCAATAATAATAACACCACAACTACGACGGCATCTGAACATGATATGGAAATCTTACAACGATTTTGGAGTAAATATGATACAATAATCATCCTATCAATTTGTTCAATAGTTGGTATAGCCTTTCGTATGATGTCAGCCACTTGGTTTCGAATGGAGTTGGGTGCAGTCTTTTCGGAAGATTCAGCATTGGGTACTAACTTACCACTGAATATATGGAGTTGTTTTCTAATGGGATTATTATGCAGTGGTAGAGAGGCTATGGGTATTGTAACTTCCAAAGTTCTTGTTGGTAGCAATCTGTATCCAAATGAAGATTCTTCAGGAAGAGGTTTGTTTGCAGTTTGTAAAGGAGCTTATAGAAGTACTATTGATGCTGGCAAGGCTTGTATCAATAGACTACTCGGATATGGGAATGTTCCTCAAAGATCACCAACATCTTCCGAGAATGTAGAGGAACGACCTACTTCTTTCAGCCAAGATACTGATGATGGGTTGCATAGACGATCACGGAGAGCAGATAATTCACAATCCACAAACGAAGTTGAACATGAAATCCATGATAATGAATCAATAACAGGTTTACTGGGCCTAGACATACTATCAGGTTTGAACAGGACAAGTGAGGATGAGATTAGAGACGTCCAGCTTCGTGGTTTGGGTCGAAGGATAATTGCAAGTCCATGTTTAGTATTCTTCTCTGCAAATAAGATTGACACTGAAGTGATGGAACACTATGAGAATGAACGCGTACCATCTCTGTCTAACGAATCCCAAGATAACTTCGAAATTGGCGAGCTGGATGATGATGAAATGGAATCTGGTGATATAGAAATGAAAGGAGTTACATCAAGTGGAGAAGCAAGCGGTGAATCAAGCGATGAAGTTGCCCAACAACAAACACCAACTATCAATACAGAATCAGAACAGTTGTCACCGCCAAGGAATAACAGGACCAGCTCAAATAACAGCAGCCCAATTCATAACTTTCGTCGTCAGGCATCAAGCATCGAGGAGCACGTTGGAGAGATAATACATGACATTAACGACCATGTGACTACCTTCCGAAGGGTATCCCTTATCGATGGATGGAAAACGACCATATCGGCTGACCAAATGAAAGATATCATCCTACTTGGTCTTCGAGTAGGGTTCTGTGGCGCCTTGAGTACTTTTAGTTCATTAAATGCATCAGTTATTCGTCTGTTAAAAGCAGGATCGATTGGGGAGGGAGTAGTTGGATATGCACTCTCGATCCAGCTGGGTATTGTATCATACAGATTTGGTCAGCACATTGCAGTATACTTATTTGTTTGGAGACGCCGAAGGGAGACTAAGCGAGCTGAAAGAAGAGGATATGGACTCCGTTTACGTCGTCAAGCAACTGAAGACGAGCAGCAGCCAGTAGAAATTGAACAAGACCAACCGAGTCAAGCTAGATCAACCTGCCGTCGGTTATTCATTTCAATGAGGACATTCTCAACTTTATTGCTTGCAGCCATGATCATCGGTCTGAGTCTAGCAGTATACTTTGTTCCAAGTCATCAACAGTATCTTCTTAGTCTATTGTTCACTCCCTTTGGATGCTTGGCTAGGTGGAAATTGATGGATAAGTATAATAAGAAGATCCAAGGATTACCTCTTGGAACCTTTGTGTGCAATATTGGAGGTTGTGCCCTCTCTGGTTCGTTGGCTAGTTTTCTCGCTGGTGAGTTTTATTTGTGCTTGTCATCTTATCTTGTATGCACATATTGCCTCTCGACTCTCACCATAATGTACAATGATTTGATGACCACAGGCAATCCAGACCCAGAGGAAAGTATTGTTCTTCAAAGCATGATTGCGGGTTTAGCTGGATCACTCAGTACCTTTGCCCAATTCATCATTGAGATCCTATCATTAATTGATCCGATCATATTTAAGTTTGATGGCGTGGTTTACTCAGTCATAACTGTTTTCTTGGCACTAGTTGTCGGTTTTCTGGGAAGCCAAGCAAAGTCGTGGGCTGACGAGATCTAGTTGCATACGTATTACAGTTACAGCTGTTTACGTGGCTTATTTTCCTAGGCTTTGTAACTCTTCTATATAGCATGTTACACGGTAGACATAATTGCATCGACACAGTTATTATCATTCTCAACAAGAGCCTTGATAGCCTTCTTTCTCGAAAGACCTGCATGGGACATAACGATTCGAATATCATCTTCTTTAACTCCATCAGGCAGCTTTTCTTCTACTCGTTCAGCCTCTTCTCTTACCCTGCCATGCAATGGCTCGTTGCCTGTCTGTGATAGACCCCTTCCTTCTTCCATCCTTAGGAGTTCATTTATCTCAGCAAGAAGCTGTTCTGGCAGTGGAATATTTGCCGCAGGTTCATTGCTATTACCAGGTGCGTTGCCTGTTGTGGTGGTCCTATTTGGCGTTGGCGTCCTCACTCGTGAGCATATCTTTACAAAACAAGTAATAGTTGCCACAAAGAAGTACAGCAACGAAACCAACAACATGCCGAGACAAGTGAAAGGAAGCATTATTAGAGTCGATAAAGCTGAACCCCAAAATGAGACCATGTTCATTACTCTCTCCCTTGCTGAACGTCCGCATCCGGGTACAAAACAAGGGCATATCAAACAAGTTACAATTGTCAATGCCACAGCAGGAATACCCAAAACAAGGATTTGTAGGATTGATAGTATCTTTGCACCCCATTTAGTGCATGATGTAGGTTGGTCACTCTCATCTAGTTGCATATTAGCACATCCCTTGAGATTCCACCATCTAAAGTGTGCCGGAAATGCCCCATCGTCTACGACGGCACCACATAACCAACAAAAATGTGTGTTACAAGACGGACATTTCATTTGATTACAACCTCCCTCTTTTGACACTGCCATACCACAACTTGGACATGGCTTGGACCTGAGAGTGTTGACTGCATAATCAACATTTGCTTGATCGTTATCTAAAGACTTCTTGTGATATTCAATACAGTGTTCAATAGTGGTAGGTTGACCAGTCTTCGTAGAATGAGCATTCGAATGGAAGTAACAGAACTCCGTATTACAAGACCGACAACAAACAAGAGGAGTTGTGGACTTTGTATTTCGTTCACTTTGACTGGATTCTGCAAGAACTTGAGCTATATCATCATCCTCTGGATATTTGCCTTCCTCGGCAAAAGTTGGCTCATTCATATTTCCCCTCCCAGCGGCGGCAGAAGTAGTAGAGGTATTAACAGCAGCACTACTATCCGTCAAGTAGTTTGCCTTGTATAATTTCATACTTTCCTCATCAAATAGCCTTGCTAAATCACAGTTAGGACATCTTCTTACAGCATCTTTACCATATCTTTTATCAAACTTTAACTTGTTATACTTAATCCAAAGATCATTCGGTCCTATATTTCTTTGAGTTGTGTTTGTTTCGTTTGAACTGCATGAATTGTAACTACATTCATCTCTGCACCAGTATGAATCATCTATACTATTTGAATTAATATCATCTTCCATATTGTTCTTATGAAGTAAATTGTATATATCAGCTTCTTCAATCAAAATATTACAAGGCTTGAAATCTTCTTCGTCGTTTGATAACTTAAAGTGACAGCATGGTATATCAACTACACCATCTAACAGTTTAGATCTTACATATGCACGGAGACATACAGTACAAAATTGATGATGACATGCTGATAGTTCAAAGATATGTTGTTTCTGATTGTGCACATCTTGTGCATCATTTCTTGAAGAATTATCACTATCTTCATCATCAGCCGGAGATGGAAAGATGAATTGATTCACTTCTAACAATCTCTTTTCATCACAGTATATCGGACGTGTATATTTACGACTTCGAGGGTGACATACATTACTACCAACATCACAAAGGCAGATAGGGCAAGTCAGTGAAGAAGTTACGGGTTTGGGTTGTGGAGCGTCAATAGAGCTCATCTTTAAGATCTCTTATCTCAGAACTCAGAAGTATCTCAGCAGCCCATTACACTTCTCTAATCTCTCCCAATATTGATATGCAGGGCTTCCTATCTCTGTACGTATCTTGAGTATGTACACCTTTCTATCATCAATCCAAAACCACGCACACTATCATGTTAGGTAGTCATGATTTATATACGCGCGGTAGTTCGTTTAGTCAATAATTCCTATGTCCCAGTTAGTTATAAAAGACTCCCAATTACAATCTGAGCTCACTATCCTCGCTTGTCGCCTCTTCTATTATCCTCTTCTTGCTAAGAAAGACATAGATATTGCAATATGGTTTTATGAGTACTTATTCACCTTGTTCGGGCAGCTGTACAGGGTATCGGAAGAATTGCAAATGGAGCTGCTAAATCAAATGCAGCCAGTAATTGCAATGCTCAAGGATGATTTATTCCGATAAAATCTGCGGTGGTGAGTACTGCGCAGTATTCTATTCGTATTCGTTCTTCTCTATATTGATAGAGTATAAATTATAATACATGAATATTGTTCACCACATTATACCAACTAATATATCTCATATCATACACAAACATATGCATTGGTATCTTTGATCGATAGAAACAGAACCAACAAATCAAGAACAATGGAATAACAAAGCCAATGAAAAGTTAAAGAATATGACAATACACATTTGATATAATTCCATCACCGAATGACGATATTGGAGGCATTGAAATATGTTTAAATGATCTGAAAGTGTGAGAGGGGGCATAGCTCATGTCATATGTCAATAGAATGTACAGGATTCTGAAGAACATAATATCAAAGTTGTAAATAGATATAGATGATGAATTTAAGTTATAATTCAGAAGCATGGTCTTCCTGACTTGGTCAAGAAATTTGCAGTATCATCTCCCCCCGTTGCCTGACTGAATTGTCTACTCGCTTCTTCTGCTTTTAGAAAGTCTGCACTTGTATCGCTACTATCTGACTTTTCTGGTTTGTCCATATCCTCTTTTTCAACAGCCTGTCCTCTAACAGTCTCTGGTATAGCTGGACAAACAATTATGCAATTGTCACATCGTACTAAACTTGCACCCCTTGAACAATACAAGTATGAACCACATTTTTGGTTTGTGCAAGCGACAACCATTGTATCCGAGTCTATACTATCTAACCGTTCTTCATAACTTCCGTGTATACATAATCCATCGACTATTCTCGTGTTGCGATGTTTCGTAGGTACTATGTCTATCAATTTGTGTGGATATGAAGGCGGGAATATACCAAGCTCTTTTGGATTGAGTGGCTGGACTGGTATATCTTTAAAATCATCCTCGGTTATTGGTGGCAGTGGTGTTGCTTTTGGTGGGTCAATCTTGGTAGATATTATCTTATTAGTATCGTGTTCCTCTTTTGATATATCCTCGGACTCAGATTTGTGATATCCCGCAGCAGTGGTGCGTTTCAAACACATCTTTAATGCCCATTCTCTATTTTGTTGTCTCTTTTCTTCTGTAGTACTACTTGGATCATAATTCTGTGCATCCTTTTCTACTTCTCTTTGCCATTGTTGTTCTGAAAGATTTGCTGCTAGTACTTTCTTTACAATATCCTTCCCGTCATAATTATATGATTTATCAAGTAAATCACTAAACCTTTTCTTTGAAACTTCATCAACACCCGGCTGATCTGAAAACTTACTTATAATCGATAACCGCTGTGTTCGTGATAATTGTTTAGTAAGACTACCTCTTAATGATGATGAGCCCTTTGAACTTAAACTTCTTGAAGAAGGCGTTCTATTGTTGTTTGTGTTGTTCCCCCGTCTATCATCGCTTGTGGCGTCTAAGTTTGTACTCTCCTCATCTTGTACTGTAATAATTTCTGAGGGTATATCAATTACTTCAGGAAGAGCTTCTGAAAGAAATTCAGCAACATCCACTCCTTGTGCTCTTAGATCAGCTATCCAACTTGCCTCTGATTCTTCATCTTCTTCATCATCAATAAGGGGCTTAATTTCTCTCTTC